>SKEY01002292.1_pt1 | contig 20583 bp, 16 predicted proteins | sample 4843871 | NCBI WGS metagenome assembly SKEY01 (sample SAMN11008797, study PRJNA524170) | human gut metagenome | biome: Human fecal sample; material: Feces; isolation source: fecal sample from pouch patient p36 | host: Homo sapiens | place: Israel: Tel-Aviv | collected 2016-12-04 | reverse complement strand
GTGGTGATTGACGATTCTAGACGATGTCCGTTTTTCTCGGGCAGGCTTCGCCCGCCCTCCAGAAACGGATTGATACACCAACTTTCGGGACGCTACCAGTTCCCACGAAAGACCGAAGCCCTCACCAGGCATTTTGCTTTTGCGGCAAAACGGGATGACGAAGCGCGCCGAAGCGCTGATGAGAAACCCCTGGTCGCTCATTGTCACGCGTGCCACAGAGTCGAAAAACTTGCAGAACCGGCTTCGTTTTCGACATTCCGCGTTCGCCCTTACCAGTGGCAGACCACGACGTCGCCGGACTGGATGATGCCGAAGAGGTCGGCGGCCGATCCGACGGGGAGGTTCACGCAGCCGTGGCTGCCGCGGCCCTGCTGGTACAATGTGCCGCCGAACGCGGCTTGCCAGTCGGCGTCGTGCAGGCCGATGACGTTGCCGACGAACGGCATCCAGTAGCGCACAGCGGATTCGTACTTCGAGCCGTCGAGGTTCGTGCCTTTCAGCACCGACGGGCTTGCTTTCTGGTTGAGCCAGAACACGCCCGTGGGGGTGTTGTGCGCGCCGTTCGGCGTGCCGCTGACGCAGGGGGCTTCCCAGATCAGCGTGCCGGTTTCATCGTAGAAGCGCACGTGCTGCTCGGAGAGGTCGATGTCGCAGTAGCGCGCCGACCAGTCCTGCGCGCCTGCGCCGTTGTACGCGGTGCCGGTGGTTTTGCAGGGGATGTCCACTGCGCCGACGGTTCCGTTCGCCACGCCTTCCTTCACGAGTTCGAGCAGCGCTTCGCCGTCGGTCAGCCAGCCGTACGGGCCGCCCGCCACGGTGATCACCTTGCCGTCGGGGCGCGTGTAGGTGCGCTCGGTTCCCACGGTGTCGCATGCGACTTCGAGCTGTTTCGCCCAGGCGACGAGCGCCTCCTCGTCGAGGGAGGGCGTAAGACTCTCGTCGAAGCTGATCCAGGTGGAGACGAGGGCCGGGTTGACCTCCGCGGCCACGTCGCCGCCCATCATCAGCTGCATATCGGCTTTGACTAGCTGGTTCGCAGCTTCGGCAGCGGCTTGGAGTTTCGGGTCGGTGGCGGGCACGGCGGGCTGCTGCAGCGCGTCGGCGGTCAGCTTGGCCGTGGGCTGCATCGAGGCGATGGCGGAGCCGATGGCTTTGGCCACTGCATCGGCGTCGAGGGCGGTGCCGGTCGCCTCGGGCTGCACGGCGAACGCGTTCTTCTGCTCGTCGAATGCGACGACCGCGTCCGTCGGCGGGGTGGCCGTGGCGTTGAACTCGTCGACGGCGGTGCGCACCGCGTTCGCGAGGCTGCTCCCGCTGGAGGCAGCCAAGCTGTCGGTTTCGTCGTGCTCGCGCGTGATTTCGAGCGGCCACAGCCAGGGGTTCGTGTTGCCCAGCGCGTCGGCGACGATGGCTTGCCCGTCGAATGAGACGCCCGCATCTTTCGCGGAGAGCTTCATCGAGAAGCCCTGCCCCGAAACTGCCACGGTGTAATCGCTCAAGGCGTCGTCGAGGATGGCTTGCACTTCGGACGACGTTTTCAGCGACACGTCGTGGTCCCCCAGCACGGTGTTCGGCATGAAGCGGTCGGTGAAGTAAAGGCTGCCGGCCACGTAGGCGATCAGCAGCAGGCCCACAATGGAGCCCGCGACGATACCGATGATCTTGGGCGCCGAGAAACGCCGTCGGGCGGTGGTTTCAGGCGAGCTTGCAGGAGCGGGCGTCTGGTCGGCGGGTGCGGCGTGTTTCATAAGGCGTCCTGGGTGATGAGGCGAATGTGCGTCGTCCTTGTCGAGCGCGTCGCCCCATTCTAAAGGAAACCATCTCGCCACGATAGGGTGAGTTATCTCATCACGGTAATCGGTTGAAGCTACGGGGCGTGTCGCGTATAATGCAGGCGAGCCGCAGGGAGCTGGTTACTCCCCACGGCCCTCGGACTTGCTTCGGCGGTTCGGATTTATTTGGGTCCCGGTTCGTCCCCTTGGGGCGACCGGGGTTTATCTTTCGACTGAACTTGCAGAACAAGCGCAGCCGCCTCCACTCCCAAGTTGCAGAGAGCAGCGAGCAAGCAGAGAACCTGCAAGATAACTCCGGTAAGGTCGAACACCAATCCATCCATAGAGGACACCCCCTTCCGTTATCTAGAATCGGAAATGGATGTAAAGAGGGTGCTATCCTCTCCGCCCAACAAGGCCGTGTCCCTAGTATAACGACCTCGTCTTACGCGCAGATGGCGCACGTCTAGCGCGAATCTTTCTCAATCTAGCGCTAATCTGACCCAGTTCTCACGCGAATTCCATGCGGGTTGCCCTTGGATCCAGCGCGGTTCTTGCGTGCTTTGCTGCTCAATCTAGCGCGTTTCCTGCGCCGCCAGATAGCGGCATCTCGAAGCGCCCGATGCTTCACGTGAAACATCGGGATGGGGCTTGGCAAGGTGATCGGCGGCGGAGAGGTGGAAAGGCTATGCTTCCCGCTCGGGGTCGTCTTCGAACGGGAAGGTTTCCGCTTCCTGCGGTTTCATCGCGCGCGCTCGGCGTTTCTTCTCTGCGCGCAAGGGGAGGTATTCGCTGATCACGATGCCGGCGAAGATGAGGGCGAACCCGGCGAACAGCGGGCCGGTGAGGATCTCGCCCAAGAACAGCACCGAGAACGTCACGCCGAACACCGACTCGGTTGCCAGGAACAGCGATGCGGGCGCGGGGTCGACGTGCGCGACGGCGAAGTTCTGCAGCAGCAGCGCGATGCACGAGGCGAACACGGCCAAGTACCCCAGGCTCACCCACGTGTCCAGCCCAAGCTGGCGAACGCGGGCATGGGCTCGAACGCAAGCCCGGCGCCGAAGCCCAGAACGCCGGCCACCAGGAACTGCACGACCGTGAGCAGCGTCATGTCGCGACCGCGCGCGTACTTCGCCGTGTACAGCACATGCAGGCTGAGAAAGAACGCCGACAGCAGCGTGATCAGGTCGCCGAAGCGCAGCGAGAACCCCGAGAGCCCCGCGAACGAGACGCAGCCCACGCCGGCCACGCACACGAGGGCGGCGGCGATGTTGAAGCGAGTCGGGCGCGGCCCGCGCAGCGCCCATCCGAGAAACGGGATGATCACGCAGTACAGCGATGTGAGGAACGCGCTGTTCGAGGCGGTGGTGTCGGTGAGTCCCGTGGAGTTCGCCCAGTACGAGAGGAACAGGAACGCGCCCAGGATGGCGCCCTTTTTCAGGTGGTCGAGGTCCAGCGCTTTTCTGAACCGCGGCAACATGACGATGCCCAAAATGATGCCCGCCACGGTGAAGCGCACGCCGACGAGCCATGCGGGCGGGAACTCGTCGACGGTCGACTTGATGACCACGGTGCCCAATCCCCAGATGGCAGCCGCCACCAGGAGGAAGGCCTTGTACATCCAAAGAGGATGCTCGCTATGTTTCACGATGCGTGCCATAGTGCAGCATCATAGCATGGGCGCGGCTTGCAACTGCGACCTCGCCGGGAAACATCTTCGCCCGAAAAACACGCATTAGCCCTCTGTGGCGTGTTTTTCGGGCGAAGATGGGCTCGCAGAGCGGCGCCCTCACTCTTCGAACAGCGCGATGACGTCGGTTTTCGAGTGCACGCCCAGCTTGGCGTACAGGTGCCGCACGTGCGTCTTCACCGTGTTCTGCGACAGGAACAGCTCCTGCTCGATCTCGGCGCGGCTCTTCCGCTGGGCTATCAGCCCCATGATCTCGGTTTCACGGGCGGTCAGGTCGTACTGCGCGGCCAGGTCGTCGCAGCGGCTCATGAAGCGCTCGCGCGGTCCCGGCACGTGCAGCCGGTCGGCCAGCGACAGGCCCGACGCGCCCCAGTCGCCGTTCACGGACTTCTCGCTCATCCAGATGACCACGCACACCAGCACCAAGACGATGCCGGCCAAGGCGAACCCCGCGAGCGTCGTCGGATCCGCCAGCAGGTCGGTCTGCCACAGGGCGCGTCGCACCAGGATGCCTGCCAGCAGCGCAGCCTCGCTTGACGCGCGCGCGATGGCGAACAGCCGCAGGCTGGGAATCTCGAAGCGGTAGCAGATGTTCGCCAGCATGAGCAGCACGAAGAACGTGAACCATACGTAAGCGAACCGCATGAGCACCGACACGATGTAGCCCTGCATGGGGGCGACGAAGGGGATGACGGCGAATGCGACGACGGCAACCGGCAGTCCCACCTTCGCCAGGAAACGCGCGTCGAAGCGGTCGCGCTTCGAAACGGCCATCACGAGAATCACGACGCCCACGATGCCGGTGGCCGCGACGCGATGGATGGCGCCGACGTATTCCGTGGCCGAGAGGAACGCGCCTGAGAAGCTGGACAGCAAGCCTGCAATGGCCATGATCACGATGAGCTTCCACGGAATGGGGTAGTGCACCCCTTTCGCCACGGCGCGCTCGGTTGGCAACAGGCGAAAGCTCAGGTGCGCGCATGCCAGCGATGCGAGGGGCAGCAGTGCGGTGGCGATAACGCCGAACGGCGCCTCCATCGTGGAGATGAGGAACGACGCCGCGGCTGCCGCGATGCAGGACAGCGCGCCGTACATGAGCGTGCGCGTGGCTCCCATCTGGCTGTACGCTTCGGCCCACAGGCAGAACAGCACAGCGCCGCCTATGGCGGTGACGATGCTGGCAGGTATGATGACCGCCTCGCCGACCCCGCCGGGAATGAGCGCGAGGCCCACCGCCGCCGTGCCAGCCGTCGTAAGGGCGACCGCTGCCCACGAGAACGCCTTGTGCCTGCTCAGCCGCCCGATGCGCGGCGCGAATAGAACGAACGCGAGGAATGTGCCGATGTCGCCGATGCGCATGCCCGTGTCGAATGCCGAGCGCAGCGCGGGGTCGAACACGTCGCCCGGGAAGATGGAGGCGACGTGCGTGCAGCACAGCCAGGCGATGAGCAGGCCCATCCCCAAGAAGCGCAGCGGGTACATGAGCGCCGACAGAGGCTCGTCCTCGCCGGCCTGATCTGCGGGCGCCAGCGCGCGCACCACGTCGCTTGATTTCATGGGAACCTCCTGTTCGTCGTGTCATTGTACCAGGGGTGAGCGCAGGGGTGAACGCGGATTCACCCCTCGGCGCGCGACTTCACCCGCGACAAACCGCCTGATGCGAGGCATGCTTTCCTCAGCGCCTCGGGAGGGCGCGCCGCTCGATCGGAACGGTCGAGCGCACAGGGAATCCTTTAGGAGGGACCTCACATGGCTACTTTAAAGAACGGGCTTTCTCGTCGCAGCTTCCTCACGCTGGGCGGCGTTGCGGCGCTGGGCGGCGCGGCCGCGCTTGCCGGATGCGCCCCGCAAGCGTCAAGCAGCGCGAACGCCGACGCGAAGGGCGCGACCGACGACGCAGCTTCCGCGATGCAGACCGCCGATCAGACGAAGGAATGCGACATCGCCATCGTGGGCGCGGGCGGCGCGGGCATGTGGGCCGCGGTCGAAGCCGTGCGCGCCGGCAAGAGCGTCGTCGTCATCGAGAAGGGCGGTAACGTGGGCGTGGCCAACGGCTCGCTGGCGGGCGGCCCGTTCATGGTGGGCTCGAAGCTGCAGCAGGAAGCCGGCGTCGAGTTCACGGTGGAGGAAGCCTTCAACCATATTATGGAGTACGCGCACTGGTCCACGAACGCTGCGGCCGTCAAGGCAGCCGTCGCCATCTCCGGCGAGACGGTCGACCAGTTCACCGACGACTTCGGCGTGCCTACCGGCCTGCGTCCCGACAACTACGGCGCAGGGCATGCGTCCGTGCGCGCCAACTTCCAGAGCGACCCGAAGGACTCGAAGACGCAGGCCAAGGGCGAGGATCGCATGAAGCCCCTCCAAGAGTTCGTGGAAAGCAAGGGGGGCGAGTTCCTGTTCAACACGGCGGGCAAGCGCCTCATCATGGAAGACGGCGCATGCACGGGTGTGCAGTGCGAGGGCGACGGCGTGACCGACGTGAAGGCGAAGGCCGTCATCGTGGCCACGGGCGGTTTCCTGGGCAACGTCGACATGATGCGCGAGAAGTTCGGCACCTTCGTGAACCCGCTGGGCAACGTGCTGTCCGTGGGCGAGGGCATCGACATGGTGCAGGCTGCGGGCGGTCAGCTGTCCACGCAGTGGGGCATCGCGGGCAACGAGTTCACCGGCTCCAACCAGAAAGCCGACGGCCTGTACGACCGCAAGAGCGCCGCGTTCACCATCGGCATCTACGGCACGCTGCTGGTGAACAACCAGGGCCGCCGCTTCTCGAACGAGGGCAAGTTCGCGAATCTGCCGCTGGCGCTGGGCGGGGCCATCTCGCTGGTCGGCGGCAAGTACTACGCGGTGGTCGACCAGGCGTACGTGGACGGTTTGAATTCCGGCAAGGACGCGTGGACGCTGTGCGGCGCCGACGAGGTGAACTGGCGCACCGGCATGATGACGCTCAAGGACAAGCCGCTGGAGAACGTGCAGGGCAGCATCGATGATGCCGTGAGCGCCGGCTGGGCTTTCAAGGCCGACACCATCGAGGCGCTGGCCCAGGCCATCGACGCGCCCGAGCTGGTCGAGACGCTGGACGAGTACAACGGCTACTGCGCCGACGGCAACGACGAGCAGTTCTACAAGCCGGCTTGCTTCCTGCAGCCCGTGACCACCGGCCCGTTCTACGCATTCCAGTATGAGCCCAGCGCATGGGTGACCATCGGCGGCATCCGCACGAACGACCGTCTGCAAGCAATCGACGGCGAGGGCGTGGCCATCCCCGGCCTGTACGTGGCCGGCGCCGACAACGGCACGCTGATGAGCGCCCCGTACTGCGACTACGAAGGCTACTCGCTTATGTGCGCCTACTGCGGCGGCCGTCTGGCCGGGCAGTACGCCGTCGAGACGATCGACGCGTAAGCGGCAATGGCGTCGGCCCGGCATGCGGGATCGCCCGCATGCCGGCCGCTCGACCGATCATCCAATCCGACGGGGCGCACGCGTTCTCTCCCCTCCCTCCGCGTCGCGCCCCCTTCAACCGCCCCGGTCTGCGCAGGCCGGGGCGGCGTGCGTTTCCGCCCGTCTTCCTCCGGCTCGGCATCCGTCCGATAACCGCTGGGCAACCGGTGCACTCGCCGCATGGTGCCATGGTACGCTGGGTTGTCGAATGTAGGTCGAACAGGCGAGACGAGGAGGTGCGGCGTGGCCACGCTCAAGGAAGTGGCGCAGGTGGCCGTGGAGGCGCGACGCGACAAAGGGTCGGGGTCGGGGAAGCGCCTGCGCGAGATCGAGCGCATCCTGCGGCAGCATCGCGTGCTATCGGGCCTCACGCCGGAAAAGGCGACCAGCTTGCTTGAGGACTTGGGCCCCACGTTCGTGAAGATGGGCCAGATCGCGGCGAACCGCAGCGACGTCATCCCGCCCGCGTACGCCGACGCGTTCAAGCGGCTGCGCGCCGACGTGCCGCCCATGCCGTTCTCCACGGTGCTCGCCACCATCGAGGAATCGCTGGGGCATCCGTGGCGGGAAACGTTCTCGTGCATCGAGGAGAAGCCGCTCGGATCGGCGTCCATCGCCCAAGTGCACCGGGCGCGCATCGCGCCGCATGCGGTTGGCGATGCGGGAGCGGGCACCGGCGCCGCGGCGGTCCCGTTGCCTGCCGACGCTCCGAAGGCGGGGTCGTACGTGGCCATCAAGGTGCGTCGACCGCACGTGGTGGAGCAGATGACGCAGGATCTCGCGCTCATCCGCCAGGCGGTTGCGCTCGTAGGGCTCACCCGTGCAACCGACGGCATCAAGCTGTCGCTGGACGACCTGGTCACCGAGCTGGAGCGCACGACGCGCCAGGAGCTTGACTTCTGCGTCGAGCAGCACAATCTCGTGCGGTTCCGCCAGTTTCTCGACGATCAGCCGGGAGTGGAAAGCCCGCGCCCGTATCCGCACCTCAGTTCCGACGACGTGCTGGTCATGGACTTCGTCGAGGGCCCCATGATCAACGACGTTCCCGCCCTGCGCGCTATGGGCCTTGATCCGGCGAAGCTGGGCCAGCGCCTGGCCGAGAGCTTCGTGACGCAGATCGTGGACAACGGGTTCTTCCATGCCGACCCGCATCCGGGCAACATCCTCGTGCGCGGCGACGACATCGTGTGGATCGATTTGGGGATGGTGGGCCAGCTGTCGGCGCTCGAGCGCGCGCTGATCGGGCGCATGTTCCGCGCTGTGGCCGAGAACGATCCGTATGCGCTGATGGAAGCGCTGCTGGGCGCCGTGCGCTCGGAGGGGCCGGTCAACCACGGGCGGCTGCTCAGCCAGCTGGGCAACCTGCTGGTCTCGTACACCACGGTGAACCTGGCCGACATCAACGTGGGCTCGGCGCTGATGGACGTGTTCGGCGTGCTGCAGACGCAGAACCTGGCGCTGCCGCCTTCGTTCACCCTGCTGGCGCGCGGCATGGTCACCATCGAGGGCGTGCTGGTGGACATCGCGCCCGACACCAGCGTCATCGACATCATCGCCGCCCACGTGAAGCGCCGCGAGCGCACCTGGGAGGCGTTCGAAACCAAGGCGCGCGAGTTCGTCTCGACCGCGGCGACGTCCGCGCAGGCCGCGGTGCGCTTGCCCACCCAGGCATCGCACACGCTCGACATGATCGATCGCGGCCAGGTTCGCGTCGGCGCCGACCTCGGCATCCCGATCGACGCCATCGCCGCGCTCTACTCCGTCAGCGGGACGGTGGCTATGGCGCTCATCTCCGCCGGGCTGTTCATCGGATCGAGCCTGCTTGCTACCACGAACATGCACCCGCAGTTTCTGGGCGTGCCCCTGCTGGGCGTGTTGGGCTACGTGGGCGCGTTCGTCCTCGGTGCCTACGTGGTGTGGCGCAACCTCGTCATCCGCCACAGGCAAAAGAACGAGGAGAAGCTGTAGCGAGCTGCAACTCTACTCTGCTACTGCTGATCGGCGAGGCGCCTGAGGGCATCCAAGTCCATCCGATAGTACGTTTTACGTCCTTCTTTTTGCGCGACGAGCACACCGCGTTCTTTGAAGGGAGCGAGCTTCTTGTACATAGTCTGCCTTGATGCGTCGAACGTGTAGGTGAGTTCCGCCATGGTGATCCCGTTGAAGGCGAACAGCGCAGCTGTCACAAGAACGCTGGCGATTTCGATGGCCTTCTCGTCTTTTGCGAACACGATCTCCGCCATCCTCTCGCCCTCTTCGAGCATGTTTCGGAGCTCCCTCAGGGAATTGCGCATGCTTTCCATGGCGGAAACGATTATTTCCGAAAATGCTATCACGAACGGGGTCAGATCGCCCTTGTTCAAGGGGTGTTCGCAGACGGTGTACCCTCTATAGTATTTCTCAATGTCCTGCTTTACGGCATAAGAAAGCCGGAATCCAATCAATGGCTCGTACTCTTTCGACAAAACATAACTGCTGATAAATCTGTTTGTTCTGCCGTTTCCGTCGTAAAAGGGGTGGATGTAGCCGAAAAGAAAGTGGAACAGCGATACGCGAGCGATAGGTTCGATATCCGTATCATTCAGAATATCGAGCGCTTTCTCAAGGCAAAGAGTGATCTTCGATTCTGGCTCCATTCCCTTGTGAATGGGGATACCGGTGGCGTCGCATACTGATACAGGGCCTTTTCTGAAGAGGGTTCCGTCGGGAACGTGATCCGGATTGTCGCGTGCAACCTCGTCCAAGACCAAGTCGTCGTATATGCTTCTGACATCTGCGCAGGTGCAGATTGCGATGTCTTCCTCGCGGCTCAGCATTTGGTATTTTTGAACAAGACCGTGGAAGCGTCCACGTTTGTCGTTTTCTTCCAGTCGTTCGAGGACGTCTCCGATTTCGCGCCTTGTAGATCGTACGCCTTCGATTTCGTTGGTGATAACGATTTCATCGATAAGGTTCGACTCCCGATAGCTTTGTATCGCTTTCCCAGGCAAAGAGAGAATGAGCTGGTAGATCTCTTTGTCGATTTTTGCAGCATCGATTGCCGCCTGGTAGATCTCTGGAGTCATGACGAAAAACGCAGGGCTCCCGGATACGTCGAAACCGACTTTATGCGACTGGTCGGAATTGAACCTGGACTCGTATTCGGTAGCGTACGTCTTGGGATAACCGTGGAAGATTTTTCTTAGATCACGATACGCCATGTGTAGCCTTCTTTAACTCGATTCGATCGATTTACTCTAATAGAGTTAAAATTATACTACAAATTTAACTCTATTATAGGTAAAACAGCGGAATGAGTTAACGTGACAACAAAAACGAGCGACCCGCATCAAATGCAGGCCGCTCTCAAATGCTTTATGGACGCGCTCGGCGTTACGCGAATACCACGATGGCGGCGGGGTCCTTCACGCGGAGGGCGGCTGTTTCCATGATACGGAACGTGTGGTTGAAGTCCGCGAGCTCCAGGTAGCCAACCGACAGATCCAGGCCGATGGCAAGATCCAGGTACTCGGGCTCGGCGCACACGAGCACGGCCTTGCCGGGACCCATGACGCTGGTCATGTACACGTTGTCGCCGATGAGCTTCTTGATGCGGTCGATCTCCAGCAGACCGGTGTTCGGCTGCAGGCGCTGCAAGTCGAGGAACAGGTCGGGCGACACCACGAGCGCGTAGCGGCCCAAGTAGCCGGTCTTGGCTAGCTGGGCGACGCCGGCGGTGATATCGGCGAAGCTGTTTTCGCCCTGCGACCAGTCGCTCTTCTTGATTTTCGACGACCCTTTCACCGTGAGCAAGCCGTCGGTGCCCAGCGCCTTGCTGCCGTTGAGGATGAGGTCGTCCTCGCGGCGCGACGCCTTCTTGGCGGCGGCGATGGCCACGGACAGATCCAGCGGGTAGCCGGTCTGCGCGGCATACTCCATGTCGCGGCTGAGCAGGGTGAAGTCCTCGTAGAACAGCGGCAGCTCGAGCTGCGTGCGGCCGACGATGCGGCCGATGCCGTCCTCAAGCACCTCTTCCTTGTTCACGCCGTCGACGGCTACGGTGGTCACGCCGGCGCCCAGCGGGCCGAACACCTTGAGGAATCGACGGCAGGTCAGCTGGGCGCGGGCGGTGCCGATAACGGTTTCGTCGATGCGGTTCCACAGGCCGTCCGAAAGGTCGGCCGATTCGCGAGCGAGATAGTCCATGAGGGACTCCTTTCTTGAGAAGGCGGCAGCACGTACGAATGTTGCACGTGAAACATTCGTCGGCGGCTGCGCGCCGGAAGTCGGTTGCGTTAGGAAAGGTCGCCGACGGTGGGGGCGGGAGCGGGCTCCGCGGGCGCCGGGGCGATTTCGCCGTCGGTCTTGATGCCCAGCTCGGCCAGCTTCTCCTGCACTTCGCCTTCGCCTTCCAGGAAGAACTCCGTCTCCGTGGGGTCGAGGTGGCGCATCAGCGTGATGAGCTCGCCCATGTGGGCCTTCTCCTCGTCGCGGATGTCGGCCAGCACGGCCTTGGCGGCCGGGTCGTCGGTTGCCTGATAGTGGGCGTCGTACAGGAAGATGGCTTCAAGCTCGCCCGCGATGTCGATACGGAGCGCCTGCATGAGCTCGGTGTTCGTCATCTTGCGGTCGACGTTGCCTGCAAACGGATTGGGGAAACTGGGCATACGATCCCTCTCTTTCATGTTCGTCGCGCCGCCGTGATCGGCGGTGGTTCAGGTCTTCTCTCTGCCCGATATGATACTCCGATAATCAGGATTGAAATGTAACGATACCATTATTATTGATAATTATTCTCAATAACTACACGTTATAAACGAACCTACTCGGCGGTGTTTGCCCAAGCGAGCGAAGCGCTCAAGCGCCCTTGTTCGCTGCGGCTGAGGAAAGGGCGGGGCCTCGCATCGCCGTCAGGGCACGACGAAGGGGCGTCGTCCGATGCTTCGCGTAAAACATCCTCGCAAGCGCAAGTCGAAAGAAGGCTACAGCACGAAGTAGTAGGACTCCAACAGGTAAGGCTGGTCGTACTTCTCGGCGAGGGCGTGCAGCTTGCGCTTCGCGGCGGGGCGATCGTCGTGCTCCAGAAGGCGCTCGAACGCCGCGTGCTCGCGCGCGGTGGCGTGCGGCGCCACGTAGCCCCATACGTGCTGCGCGGCGTTGCGGAACGATCCCGGTTCCACAGGTGCGGCCAGCGCGCGTTCGACTATCTCGTAGAACGGAACGGTCGGCCACGTGCGCTTGTCCTTGAGCAGCGCCCGCAGGGCGAGGTAGGCTGCCTGGTCGTGTTCGAGCACGGCGTACTTGTAGCGCGCCCATTCGCGTTCGAGCCGGCTGAAGCGGCCGTGCTCGCTGGTGCAGAGGATGCATTTGATGGCGGAGAGGTTCTTGTCCTTCACTTCCAGCATGATGTCGGGCATGCCGAAGGAGCTGTCGGTCCGATGCTCTGCGAGCGATCGGTAGAACGCGAGAAAGGGCGCAAGCTCGATGGTGTCGGTGTGGCTGCCCGGCCTGCGACCAGGGGCTTGCTGCGCGTAGTGCATCTTCTGCGCGCCGTCCTCGGGCTTCCAGGTGGCGGCCGCCTCGTCCAACAGCGCTCGCCAGTCCGGCGCGTCGGGCTCGCGGTTCAGCTCGTGATGCAGCGTGTCGAACACCATGGGCGCTCCGGTTGCACGGCTGAGCGCCAACACGTCCTGGGCGGTGAACAGCCGGTCGTCGTTCTCGATGACGAGCCGTCGGCGCACCGCGAGGGGCAGCGTCGCGTACGCGTTGGCGAACCGCTCGAGCGCGCGAGGCTTGTCGCCGTACGCGCCGCCCACGTGCAGCACGATCTTTCCGCTCGCATCCATCCCGAGCGCGTCGAGGAACGCCGCGTGGTATGCCAGGTCGAGCTTCGCCCGCTCCACCACGTCGGCATCGGGCGAGTTCAACACGGTGTACTGGCCGGGGTGCATGCTCAGCCGGATGCCATGGCGCCGCGCCTTGCGCCCGAGCGCGGCCAGATGCGGCTCGAAGTCGCGCATCCAATCGAGCGCGTTCACGGGGCTCGACCCGAAGGGGATCACGTCCGAGCTGATGCGGAACAGGTGGATGCCGTTTTTCGCCTGGTAGTCGAGGGCGGCGTCCAGCGCGCGCAGGTTGCCGTCGATCGCCTGCGCCAGGCGGTCGGGCGTCGCCAGCCGCTGCACCACCGATTGCATGCGCGCGCCGGGCGCTGCCAGCGTCTTCGATGCGTACCCGATGCTCACGACGCCTCCCTTCGATCCGGTTTCCGCGCTACGATGGCTCATCTTACGCGCGTGCGGAGGGAAGCGGGATGCGCCCAGGTCACCGCCGGAGCACGATCCCGTGACGGAGTGGCGCTCGGCGCGCGCCTAGGCTCCCATTGCGTCAGCGCTAGAGGCCGCATCCTCGGCCGCGTCGCTGCGCTTCGCCAGCTGCCGGTACGCTATCACGCCCGCCGCGGCCAGCACCGCCGTCAGTGCGATCACGAGCGCCGCCCCCAGGTAATTGCCGTCGCCGAACGCGCCCGCCGCCAGCGTGGACGAGACGATGGAGGGGATGCGACCTACCGTGGTGATGGCCACGATGCGTCCGATGGAGCTAGATCCCAGTCCGGCCACATAGGTGAGCAGGTCTTTCGGCGTCCCGGGAATGAGAAAGCACAGGAACAGCAGCATTTCGAAACGTCGGGAGTCGCGCAGCCAGCGCATCGACGTGATCTTGTCGGGCGAGAAGAACAAGCCGACGATGCGGATTCCGAATGCGCGGACGAGCGCCATGACCGCCGCGGTTCCCAAGGCGCTGGCCACGAGGCACCACAGCGTGCCTTCCCAGAAGCCGAACGCGTAGCCCGCTCCCAGCTCAAGCGGTTCGCCGGGCAGGAACGCGAACACGACCTGCGCCATGTTGGCCAGCACGAACACGATGCGGCTGATCCAGCCGGTTTCGTCCACCCAGGCGCGGAAGCGCGGAGCGTCGGCAACGAAGGCAAGCAGCTCCGGCCCGTAGAGGACGCAGAACCCTGCGAGCCCCGCCGTCAGGGCCAGCAGCCCGACGATCACGGCAGCGCGCTTCTTCAGCAGGGAACGCCGGTCCGTCGCGATCGTCGCGTTATCGGGAGCGTTGCCGTGCGTACGAGGAAGCGGGGGCAGGGTGACGGTCGAAGTTCGCAGCGGGGCGGTGTCTTCCATGGGATGCTCCGTTTCTCGGGTGCGTTCGGTACGCTTCCGATGGTACGGAGCAAATATCTACCGACTGTCTACTCGGCGCAGAAATCCAGGGAGAATCGCGCGACCACGCGCGCGCCTCCCCCCTCGCGGTTCTCCAGCGTTACGCCGCCGCCGTGCTTCTCGCACATGAGCGACGCGATGTTCAGCCCCAGGCCGAAATGCTCTGCCGAGGGCACCTCGCTGAAGAAGGGCGCGCAACCGCGTTCGAGCGCGGCGTTCGAAAAGCCCGGCCCGTCGTCTTCCACCATGAGAACCAGCGCGCCGTCACGCACGTCGAGGCGAGCGTCCACTTGGGACGACGCATAGCGCATGGCGTTGTTCAGCAGGTTCTCGGCCACCTCGCCCACGATGGCCTGATCCACGCATAGCTCTGGCCGCTCGCGGTCGCAACGTGCGCTCACCGACAGCGCGAAGGTCCGGTCGGCGTGCGCAGCAAGCCCCGTTCCGGCGTCCTCCACCATGCCCGCCACGCTGTCGAACCTGGTCGGGCGCGCAACGACGGCGCGGTCTTCCAGCTTTTGCAGCCCGCTCATAGCGGCGACGTAGCGCTCAAGGCGTTCCACCTGCGCGGCCAGCGAGGCGACGGAGGCCGTCAGGCGATCGGCGGGCACGTTGCCGGACTGCACGTGCGCGTCCAGCAGCTCGATCTTGCCCTTGAGGATGGTGAGCGGCGTGCGCAGGTCGTGCGCGAACGCGGCGTTCAGGCGCTTGCGCTCCTCGGCCGTGCGCCACAGCGCGCGCTGCGATTCGGCCAACGAGGCGCGCATGGCTTCGAACGACGAAGCTAGATGGCCCAGCTCGTCATCTCGATCGTACGACACGGAGAACTCGAGGTTCTGCTCGGCGATGTTGGACGCTGCTCGGTCGAGCACATCGAATCCAGGTTGGAGGCGCTTGCCGAAGAAGCGCCGCGCCGCTGCGAAGATGCATAGGCCGAACCACAGTGGGAACATGAGGAACGTTAGCAGCTCGAGTGCCGAGGACAGCGCCTGCGCCTCCTCCGATGGGGGCGTGTTCACGTAGTAACCCACTGCGGAAGTGAGCAGTCCGACGGTGTTGCCGTCCTGGCTGTCTCCGTCGAAGAACGACGTGTAGGGGCTATCAGGGTTGGCAGCCAGCCAGGCATCGAACCGATCGCGCGCTTTCGCGTCATAGGCGGGCAGCTCGGCGGGCGTGAGCTCGGTTTGGTCGGGCGCTTCGGGCGTTTCGACGCTGAGTGCGTCGTCGTTGGCGGAACCATACAGATACGCCGTCTCCGGCGAGTACTGGTAATCGCTCGCGTCAGTGATCTCCACGAGCGACGACAAGTCTGTCAGCGGCATCTCGGTCATCTCGCCGCGCACGGTTTGAACGAACACGCTGCTGCCGTTCTCGTCGATATCCACGGCGCGCGCGGGAACGAGCGTCCGGTTGTGCGCATCGTAGAGGTAGAGCCCCGAGATTTCGTACGCGTCTGCGATCACCCGGTGCTGCAACCCGCTGAACATCCCGGCCGTCACCGTGGACATCACCAGCGCCAGCAGCAAGAACCCCAGCATGTACACCATGAACGACGTTTTGAGCGACGCGTGGTGCCAACGCGCCCGCAAGGCGTCGAGGCGTTCGGCGCCCCTTACGCGCGCCATCGGTACCCCATGCCCCATACCGTTTCCACCGGGTCGGGTTCGGCGCCCGCTGCGGCCAGCTTCTTGCGGATGCGCCGGATGTGCTCGGTCACCACCTGCGAATCGCTCTCGTTTTCCCAACCGCCTACGCGCTCGTGGATGCGGTCGCGATCGAACACTTGGCCGGGATGCTTCGACAGGAATGCGACGATGTCGAACTCGCGCCGCGTCAGCTCCACCGGCCGTCCGGCCGCTGTCACGGTGCGCGAGCGGTAGTCGATGGCGATGTCGCCGTCGAAGCGTACTTCGGCGCGCACGTGCTGGCGGTTGTCGCGGGCAAGATGCGCCTTCACGCGCGCTCCCAGCACGGCTAACGAGAACGGTTTCAGCACGTAGTCGTCGGCACCGGCTTCAAAGCCCTCCAGCGCGTCGACGTCCTCGACGCGTGCGGTGAGAAACAGGATAGGGCAGGTGAGATGCTCGCGTAGGCGGCGGCACACGGCGTAGCCGTCCATAAGCGGCATGCCCACGTCCAGCACGATGAGGTCGGGGCTCTGTTCGGCGCGTTTGAGCGCGGTTGCCCCGTCTTCGGCGGTGAGCACGCGGTAGCCTAAACCCGTGAAGTACTCGTCCAAAAGCGCGACGATTTCCGGCTCGTCGTCGACCACCAGCAGCGTGGCCTCGCCGTTCCGCTCGATGGCCGCTTTCTGTTCGCTCACGTTCTTCTCGCTCCTCCGCATTCGTCTTGCCGCGCATATACGGAGGAGCATAGCACGAGAATGTCAAGAAACCATCAACAGCCCCTGGGCGCCGCTCGCTCGGGATGACAGCTCGTCCTACTCGTTCGTGCCTTCCTTGACGATGAGCACCGGAACGTCGGCGTTGCGCAGCACGTAGCTGCTGACGCTGCCCAAAATGCCGCGCAACGCGCCCAGACCCCGCGAGCCCATGACGATGAGGTCGCACAAGTTGTCGATGGCGTACGTCACGATTTGCCCGCCCGGCTGCGTTTCCTGCAAAAGCTCGATGTACACTTTGTTCATGAGGCCGCTCAGCAGCGGGTCTATTTCGCGATGCAGCGCCTTGCTGGCTTCCTCGGTGACCTCCTCGTAGGTTTTCTGAAGCATCGCCGACGAGGCGACGGTCTGTTCGTCGCGCCCTTCGGCTTCCAGCTTGTCGATGGCAAGCTGATCGGTGTCAATGATCTGGACGATGCGAAGGGTCAGTCCGAGGTCGTCCTTCGCGAACCGCACCGCTTCCGCAAGGGCTGCTTTGGACGAAGCCGATCCGTCGTAGGGGATCATAATATTGTCGTACAGCATGGTGCATCCTCTCTCGCGAAGGTTGCTCGATACGCCCAGTATACCAGCGTCGTGCGGGCGAACGCGGCGGGGATCGGCTCCGCGAGGCACGCAAAGGGGGCGTCCGGTCCCTACGCCGAAGCGGGGGAAACGAATTCGTAGCTTGTTTGGGACTCCATCTCGTCCAAAAGAGGTTCGCCGCCCTTGACGAAGCGGATACGCGCGGGTACGGAAGGGCTTTCGTGAATCGTGCGATCCATCAGACCCTGGGCGGGTGCTTGCAGCTTGTGCCCGCGATCGTCAAGCACCTCCACCCGCAGGCTCATATCGCCCTGCCGCACTTCCGCCATCGTGGGCGTATGCTCCACGATGCGCACGCCCCGGTACGTGGCGAAGCGGTATTCCGTCTCGCCGAGCGCGACTATGCCGATACAGCCGGTGAAGCGGATCGGACCCAGCGGTATTTCGGCGATGGCCAGCATGACGGAGGCGTCTTGTCGAACGTCGAGGCACTGCATCCAGAAATAGCTGCGGGGAAACGTGTGGCCGCGGTCGCCTTCCATATAGCCGATGCCGTTGCGAATATCTAGCGCGTCACCGTTGAGGCGGATCGATCCGGTCACCTGGTGCCGCATGCTGAACACGGTATGCTTCGTTTCCATGGGCACGTAGGCGAACGGCCCCATGATGTCCGAGCGCAGCGGCAGCAGATGATCGTAGCGAACGCTTCCTACCAACTCGAAATCCGGTTCGTCGATGCGCAGCTGCATTCCGTACGGCGTGAACAAGCTGTCGCCGATTCGCATGCTGCCGTCGGTGCGGTCGAACGCCTCCAGGGGGTACGGCAAGAAGCGCGAGCCGCGGTTGGAGACCACCTGGATGAATGCGGAGTCCTGCGCGCGCCCCGGTATCACGGCCAGCACGTCTTCGCCTTGCTGCTGTTTCATGTACCAGCCTTCGTAGTAAGGTTTCATGGCGCGCTCCTCCGGTTGCCTTCGGTCGGGTCGTCCGGCGATAGTACCACCGGTAACGCTCGGCGCTTATTCCGTTAGCGGAAGCGTAAGGAGGACGAAGAAGGACGGTGATCCGAGTTAGCGCAGCAACGCGAGAAAGAGCGTGAACCTTAGGTGGAAAGGCGGTCGTTTTCGCGAGTAAAGATAGCGCGCGAAGCCGTTGGGGCTTCGCGCGGATTCAAAGTCGCTCAAGACCACCTATCGGCAAAGGGGCCTTTGCAGGGGACTTCGACTTGCTTGAGCATGCGCACCGTCGAGACGATGATGGGGATGTACAGCAGGAAGAACACCCCGTACATGACGACTGATGCGCTGGCCATCATCGCGTCGTTGTTGACGTACGTGGTGGACGTGGTGCCGGAAAAAAGCGCGTCGCCCAGCATCACGAAAAGGTCGTTGAGGCCATGAACCAGCGCGATGCCCCAGATGTTACGCGTTTTCAGGAACAGGGCGGCCAGAAACGCGCCCAGGATGCCGGCTTGCAGGGTTTTGAGCGCCGCTTGGGCCATGTCCAAACCGGTGACCACTTGGCCGTTCATGATGGACGGCGTCACATGGACGAAGCCGAAGATCAGCGATGAGACTATCACGGCTCCGATCAGACCTCGACGCGTCTCGCCGAAACGAGCCAGCAGCCCGCTGAAAACGATGCCGCGGAACAAGCCCTCTTCGAACGTGCCCACAAGCAGGCAGAGCATGATGACCAGCGCCAGCTGCAAGGGCCAGTCGGACACCATCCCCTCGTTTTTCATTGCGGTGCCGAGCAGAACGAACACGCCCATGACCAGCGCTACGACCAACGGGTAGATAGACTTCTTGAACGAGAGGCCGATGCTTTTGGCGTTGGGCACGATGATGTTGCATCCTGCCGCGACGGCCATGATGGCGAACATGACGATGGTCAATCCCAGGCGAATGAACATCATGTTCGCCAAAGACCCGTCGGATGGCACGAACCAGATCACGGCCAGTCCGATGGCGAGCCCGACGGCGGTTACGAGCAGCGGATGGGATCGTGCAAACGTGCGTATCGTCGACATGCGGTTCCTCTTTCATTGGCAGGGTCGAAATAATGAAGCATGCGAGATTGTAACCGGGTAGCAGGACGATTTTCAGATGCGCGGAACGAACGCCCCTTCAAACGAAACGAACGACCTCTTTCGAAGAGTCCCATCGGTGGAAGAGCTTGTCATACGGCTTCTCAACGCCCGTCGCTCTTGCCATTGCCGGTACCGTCCCTTGGTTCTCCCTACGTTGGATCGGGATTCGGAGAAGTTGAGGCTCCGAACGGCGTACCGCAATCGGGGCATATCAGCGCGCTGCTGGTTTTCGTGACCGTTTTCGCTTCATGGCATCTGGTGCAGAAGAAGACGATCTGGTCGGGGCAGCTAATACCGCCCGATGCCTGGTCGAGGTCGTCATCGTCAAGCTCCATACCTTTGTCGGAAAAACAGGCGGCGAGCTTTTCGTCGTCTATCATGATCGAATCGCCGCCCTTCCGATCGCATTGCGGAACATTCCTATTCCGAAATCCCCATATACCACTGGATTATAGATCGAACCGCCGGCAAAGAGCGATCCCCTGAGAACGAATGCCCGTTCAAACGCAACGAACGCAGCGGTCGGCAGATTGCTCTGGCATGTTGCGCGGGAGAGGTCGGCGTCGCGCGACGAGGTGTGCTACAAGGTCAGTTCGAACGATTGCTTGATCTCCCGGCTGCGTCGCTCCGCGATGGGGTAGGAGGAGCCGTCGTCGAGCAGCGCCTGATGATCCTCGATGCTGGCGATGCGCCCGCGATGCACCAGACAACTGCGGTGCAAGCGAAGGAAGTCCTTTGCAGGCAGTTCCTTTTCCAGGCTTGCCAAGGCGCCTCGCACCGCGAACTTTCCGTGCGCATGCCTGATGACGCAGCGTGGACCGTCGGATTCTATAGCGTACAGTTCGTTGGGATGCAGAACGTGAACGTCTCCGTCCGTGTCTCGGAAGCTGAGCTTGCCGGCGCCGGATCCCTGGGCATCGAAGTGCTCGTACAGGAATTCGATGGCGTTCTGGCCAGGATCGAGCGAAGGCAAGAGCGGGTTCGCATCGGTGGCGTTCGACACGTGCAGATGCACGATGCGAGGTCCGTCCGGCGTAGGGGCCCATACGTAGGTAGCATGTTGCTTGAACGGCATGCTGCGCTCTCCGCCGGCCGACACGACGAGCAGCGTATAGCGTGCCGAGACGATCCAGGTGTTGGCGCGTTTACGGGCGCGCCAACGCTCGTCTGCCAATGCGAGCCGTATGCTGTACTCGGGTCGTAGGATGTCTTCCATGGTCTTCTTGTCCGAGGCGGTTTGACAGCTGAACGGACCCAGCCATTCAACATCGTCGGCCATATAAGCTAAGGCGGCATCCATGTCCCGCACTACGAAATGGTTGACGAGCGAGGGTTATAGGCAAGAAAGTGTGTCCGTTTTAGGGGTGTAAGGGCAGGTCAAACCCTCGATAAACCATCGTTTAAATTTCGGAGGCAGGTTTAAGTGCCTGGCAAGAATGTGTGTC
>SKEY01002291.1_pt1 | contig 20592 bp, 27 predicted proteins | sample 4843871 | NCBI WGS metagenome assembly SKEY01 (sample SAMN11008797, study PRJNA524170) | human gut metagenome | biome: Human fecal sample; material: Feces; isolation source: fecal sample from pouch patient p36 | host: Homo sapiens | place: Israel: Tel-Aviv | collected 2016-12-04 | reverse complement strand
TCCGAGTGCCGGTCCCATAAACCGCATCGACAGATACAGTTCTGTCCTGACACTGTTTAATATTTTATTTCCGGTTGCTTCCAGTTGTTCCCTTGTCTTCATCGTTCTCCTTTTCCTACCAGTCCAAAGACATGGTGAATGCTTTCTTCTTTCCGAAATTACTCCGCTGATATTCCATCAGTATTGCTGCAATCTGACTCATCTTTTCCTCCGATGCCAGCGGAAGGGCATCGGCAAGTGCCGCTTCCGGAATCAGGCAGGAATCACAAAGATAGGAAATCTCTTCCACCTTATTCTCCGGAATCAGCACCTTAAGGATCACCTCTGCATTCTGTTCGAGATACTGTTCGTACTGTTCCCGCAGATGGTTCTCCAGCTCAATCGGATGCATCAGCCGGTCACAGGCAATCTCAATTGCCGTGCGATAATCATCATTTACCACCTGCGCAAACAGACGGTCATACGCCAGTAAATCTACGCCTTTTCTTGTGACACATTCCCGGTACGGATACCCGCTTCCCTCAATCTTGTGATGCAGAACCCGAGCCTCCACATCTTCCACAAAATTGTATACATATGCCGGAAACGTCAGCTGCAGCCCACATGGCTCTATGCGAAAATGCAGCCTGCGGTCGGTATCTGCCAGAAGTTCTTTCATAACTTCTATACAGATATCTATCTCCTCTCTGGTATTGCAGGCGCTGAATGCAAACCGCACCGTCCCTTTTGGAAATGTACCAAAAGACTGATGAGCCAGCGGTGCACAGTGGAGTCCCACCCGCGTCATGATCCCGGCTCTTCTTTCCAATTCGAACGCTGTTACTGCATTATCCATTTTCAGAAAATCCAGTGACACTACCGCAACCCTGCTCTTTAAGTCCGGCCGTCCTACGATTCTGACTCCATCCAGCTCTTTGACACGCTCCAGAAAATATCCTGTTAATTCCATCTTCTTTTCTCTTAACAGATCGATACCTGTCTTTGTCAGGTAAGAAAGCGCCGCATGTAATCCTACGATTCCCGGCAGGTTCATGGTTCCGCTCTCATATTTATCCGGAAGGCATGTTGGCATCTTGAGAAGGTCCGACTGGCTTCCGGTCCCCCCGGCTATAAATGGCTCCATTTTCTGATCCAACGCATCTGAGATCACAAAGCCTCCGATTCCCTGGGGCCCCAAAAGCCCCTTATGCCCTGCAAACGCCAGCATATCAATCTTCATTCTCTGCATATCGACAGGAAGTGTTCCTGCCGTCTGCGCTGTATCCACCACAAAAAACAGCTGGCGCCGCTCACATATTTCACCCAGATCTTCGATAGGCACCACCGTACCGCACACATTGGATGCATGGGAAACAATCATTGCCTTCGTCTCCGGCCGGATCAGACTTTCCGCATGCGCTGGATCCAGATTTCCCTGTTCATCTACTGGGATCACGTCATAGGTCACCCCTTTTCGGGTCATCTGATATAAAGGGCGCATCACGGCATTGTGCTCCAATCCCGTCACCAGCACGTGATCGCCCTCCTTTAAAAAGCCTTTGATAAAATAGTTCAAAGAACAGGTCACTCCAGGCGTAAAGATCACACGCCTGGAGTCCTGTACCTGAAACATTTCCGCCAGCTTATCTCTAGTATCCAGTACCACGCCGGCCACTTCATAGGCTCCTGTATAATTTCCCCGGTTAATATTAAACGCACCGTTTGTCAGAAGCTCTGAAACAGCCTCTGCCACTCCCGGCGCCTTTGGCCAGGAAGTGCTGCCATTATCAAAATAGATTCTGTCCTCCATATTTTTCTGTACTCCTACCGATAGATTTTTTCCAGAATGTCTACCGCACGCTCCATACCAAGACGGCTTACATTCAGCAGCATATGATGGGAATCAATGCTCCCCCCCTCCAGACCGGTGTGCGATTCATAATAGTGCTGACGCTCCCTGTCCATTTTTTTGATTTTATCTGCCGCTTTCCGCTCAGAAATATCATATTTTTCCGCAATCCTCTTAACTCTGTCCTCCCAGTCTGCACAGATAAATACGTTTACACAGTTCCCGTGATCCCGCAGAACATAATCCGCACATCTCCCCACGATGATACAGGAACTTCTGTCTGCCAGCTTTCGGATAATATCACACTGGAGCTCATACACCTGTTCGTTGAGCGGAGGCACATACTCCGTTCCATTTCGAAGGCTGGACTGTTCAATAGGCTCCAACACAAATCCGGTCAGGAAACTGTTCAGTGTGGTTTCATCCACAGCTCTTGCTGTTTCTTCCCGGATATCCAGTTTTTCTGCCACCATCCTGATCAGATTATTATCATAGAGCGGGATATTAAGCCTGGTAGCCAGCCGGTTTCCGATCTCATGGCCACCGCTCCCAAATTCACGGCCAATGGTGATGATTCTGTTTTCTGCCATAGTAAGTCCCCCTTCCTTCTGGGCTGCAAAATGAAACGTATATTTCTGCGCTATTTTGCAGATCATAAATCCGTTTGTTTTCTCTTATTATAACGCAGTTTCCCTGAAATTGACAGACATTTCAGCATACAAAAATGCGTACCGCTAGGCGGCACGCATTTATCTTTTACGTATCTCTATCAGATGACCATCCGGATCATACAGCCGGATCAGCTCCTCTCCCTCCGCTGGCGGAGTCAGATATTGTATTTTCTCCGGATATTCTCTCAGCTTATCCCGAAAACCAGCCATGTCTGTTTCCTCGAAATACAGCTCCATGCCGGCATTTCCTACTACCGATTTCCGCCCGACAGCTTCTTCCCATACTGTTTTTTCCTGAAGAACCAGACCTTCCGTCAAAACCGCATTCCCTTCCTGATCCAGGATCACATCCAGGCCAAACAGCTCATGATAAAATTGCTTTGCTCTTTCCATGTCACTGACAACGATCAAAATATTTTTTAACTTCACAATATCCCTCCCTTCATCTCTTCCAGGAACTCTCCAATTCCGGGAAGCCTCTTTACTCTCCTGAGTTTTGTCCCACAGGTTTTACAAATCTGTTCCACCCCAGCCTCCAGAATCACATTTGTGACTCGTATCTTCTTCGGCGCCCCATATTCGAATATAAATCCAAGGAGTTCTTCTGCCATAGATGCAATGACATCCTCGCCAGGCTCATTCATTTCGAAATGAAGCATCATCCCGCTTTTAGCATCTGCTAAGATACATAAAGACGGATTCGCAGGCCGATCATACTTCTTATCGTTGACTGCCGCCCCAAGAGGTATTATATCCACTTCTATAGTCATATTACATCTTGGCACAGACGCCAGCTCCTTTAAAAGTTCATCGTCCGTGATGATCAGACTTCCATATTGAAATGCCGTAAAAGGAAGCGGCGCTTCTCCGAAGCTCCACGCTTTCTTATCATCCAGGAACTGAAAGAGGAACATATTTCCTTTAGAAAAATCCACCTTCACCTCCGCTTCGTCATAGCACTTCAGGGCCAAATTAAGGTTCTCTAGGTGTTCTGTCATCCGTAATACTTCCTCTTGATCCAGATTATATGGAAAATATCCCGTCTTAAATGACAGAAAATACAGCCATTTATTTTTGCCCCGATATTTATACCCCAAATCTTTGATCGTCTTTCTCTGCTTTTCAGTCAATTCTTCCCGATTGCCCCAATAACAGGTAAGATTATTCTGGGAATACATGGCATACTCCGGCGAGAGATTCATATCTTCATGCATCGTCAGCATCAGGAAATCATTGAGGCCTTCATATCCCTCATATACGGTTATTCCGTAACAATCGCCTCCCCGCCCAAGAATACTGAAAAAGACTGTGTCCTCTTCTTCTCCATTCTGGATTCCGATCAGATCCATATCCCAGAATTTTTCCCAGGGCTTATATTCCCCTAGCATAGTCGCCGCCTGATATAATCTTCTCCACTGCTCTAATGTTGCTTCTGTTCTCATTTGTCCTCCCTCATATTTTTCCTGTTCTCTTATTTTCTAAATCCATATTCCTGTTTCAGTCTTTCGTAGATTTCAAAAGCCACCGGGCATACTCCAACAGCATCCAATACACTATATAAGCTCCACAAACGTTCCGGTTGATTAGTATAAGGATAATTTTTACAATTTTCTGGCTTACATTCTCCCAGTTTACAACTCCCATCTGTTTGCAGAAAATCACAGGGGCTGTTTTTTGTCTGATAGTTACCCTCACTATCTTTTCCCTGCAAATACTGTTCAATAAAGTTCTCCGAAGATATTCCTAAATATAATGCATCCTTTTCAATTTCTGCTGTTGGAATACTTCCATGATACATTTTGCAACAGTTTCTACACTTATTGCAGTCATAATTTTCAAATAATTCTTCATGCAATGCTGCAAACTGTTCATCCAGTTCTTTTTCATCCGCATTACATTTCAGAAATGTACGAAATTCCAGATTTTCTCTTTCCCTTTTCTTTGCTTCAAATTTTACTTTTCTTGGCGGTAACATATTTTTATACCTCTCTCCATCTAAACCACTTTATGACTACAGCCTAATTTTACCACATTCCTTTTATTAAAAAAACTCCCCAGAACAAAAGTTCCGAGGAGTAATAAATTCTTCTCTGAATAAGATCTTCCCTGCAAATGAGCCCGTATGTCTTTTATCGTCAGCTGTTTATATACCTGATAAGGGCAGTCTTTGCAGTTCATTTTCTCATGGCGCATTTTAGGGCAGATATTCTCCCAGCGATTATGACACTGCGTATAGTATCCTGCTTCCCCCGTGCTTTTCTTCTCACTTCTCTTCGCATAGACATCCTGCCGCCCCCAGAATCTGGCATAAAATAAATTTGCCATTTCATCCGTAATCTGTCCCGGATGGATAATCCGCGCCCCCTGATCCGGATCATACTCCTCTGTGTTTTCGGGCTCACTGATACGGGAAATTTCATGTGTATATGAAATACCAGAACGTTCCAGAATGTTTTTCAGTATTTGATTTTCCAGCTGCAGATCATTGATCTGCTTCTGCAGTAAACTGATATTTTCAACGGATTTTCTCATTTTACCTTGGAAGTTTTCGTGTCTCCTTCTTTAATCTGGCTCTTCCATGCCCTAAAATCTTTTATTTAATCGTAATATATTTCTGATTTTTGCTGTTTGGCTTATCTGGTATGGTCATAGATATCCGGCCTTGTTGAAGAAGCGGAGATAAATATTTACGCACAGTTTTTTTGTCGCGATATCCAAGATGTTCCATAATTTCTTGTATATTCTTTGCTTCAGCGCAAAATCTTAGTATACGTTCCTCTATACCTGGTTCTTTAAGTAGAGGATTTTCGCTTCTATCTGGGGGAATTTCTGTTCTATCTGGGGGAATTTCTGCTCCAACTGGGGGAATTTCTGTTCTATCTGGTACATTTTCATCATCAACTGGTGCATACGCCTTTGTCTCTAACCGTTCAAAAGGAATCGTCACCACAATACTATTCTCTCTAAGTTCAATACAGTCTTCACCATAAAGTTCCGTTATTTTAGGTATACCACGTCCAGAACGTTCACTTATATGAAGCTGAAGAAAAATATCCGACAGTTTCTGGTTGACCGGAACTGATTCCCCGGCAAAAAAACCTTCAACTGTCTGTTTCGGCGGCAGGTGTCCTCGAGACAATATTTCAATTCTGTCCCGAAATCCTGTAAACATTGGTGCATTACCATCTATCCATAAATTATGCACAAATGCATTGATTACCGCCTCTCTATACGCCTCAGCATGGAACAGTGGCACTTCCTTACGTTCAACAATACGGTTTCTTTCATCTGCCTGTGGAATATTCAGTACTTCCCCATAACGAAGCACATCATCTAAAGAATACAACAGACAAGTATTTCCAAACTCTCTGACAGAATACATTGTTGTTGATTTTGACTCTCCTGAAAACAAGGAAAAACGGACTGGAATATGACTATTGTCAGAAAGCAGCTGTGCCATCAGATTATATTTTCCATCTTTCGTTAAGAGCCCGAGATTCTTTTTAAATGTACGCTTATTCAGAGTAATACCTTTCGCCTCATAGTATACAAATAATTTATTAAAGGTCATATCCTGAAATTCCGATTCAGTATTTTCAATTGTCGGAAAACCATTTTTTAGAATATCAAACAGCCTTGATTCCCTCTCCGGATATTCCATCAAATTCACTTTGCTGGATCCGATCCGAAGATATCTCACGCGATCAAATGCGGTAGGCACCGTTTTTGCAGCAGGTATCACAAGTACGACAATTCGTTTGCCTTCCAGCTCCATTTCATGGAAATCAAAGCTTATATCCGGTTTGATCATCCGCGCCAGATAGTGTTTGAGCGGCTCATTTTTAACATCCTGATGGATGTCAAAGGTTGTTCCCTTTATTATGTGAGTATTATTCTCTACTCCCCATACAAAGTACGCATATTCCTCGCCCACCATTGCCGCCGCATTGGACATACCAGAAATATATTCTCCCAACGCATGAGACTCAAACCAGTTTTCTTTAAATTCAAACCATTCCTCCTCATGCTTATGGGAAATAAGGCTTTTTACAATAGATTTAAGTTCATTCATATGATCCGCTCCACAACAAAATTAATTAAAAATAAAACATCTTCAGTCTATTTTTCGATTTCTTTTATAGTATCACACCTCTCTTCAGAAAGATACCAAAATCAAAAACCTCCCAGAACAAATGTCCTGAGAGGCCATGCATCGCCTTGCGGCGTTCTGAATCGTATATAATTGTATCCGATTAACGTTTGGAGAACTGCGGAGCTCTACGAGCTGCTTTGAGACCGTATTTCAATCGTCTGAGCGATGATTTTCCTTGATATTCCGGGCTTTTTTGAGCCTCGGCCCCTCGGTTGTCCTATTCCTTAACCAAAAAACAGGCCACTTTTACGAGGGGACAGCTTGATGAAATGCAGAATTTACTACATCGAATAGCTGTTCTGGTTTATTATACTTTACTCTTGCATAGATGTCCATAGTTGTCTTGCTGTTCTCATGTCCGGCAAGGTACTGGACCGTCTTGGGGTCAACACCTGCATACAGAAGATTGGTGATGTAGGTATGCCGCAGCAGGTGCGGTGTCACATCGAAGTCCAGGCTATACACAATGTTGGGATTGTTTTTCTGATGTCCTCCCAGACTCGGCTGAACAGTGTACTTGATGCTCTGTCCGTTCACATACTTATAATAGGTACGCTCCTTGGTAGACCGAACAACGATGTACTGCCAGACACGTTTGAACTGCGAATATGACAAGGGCTGTCCCTCACTATCGGCAATCACATATTCCGATTTGGAGGCAGCCTTGGCTTCCCGCAGACAATTCACAAGGCATTTGGGAATGGGAATATCCCTTCTTGCTGCTTTCGTCTTAAGCGTTGTAGAGATAACCGGTCTGTTATGCTCTGATCGCCATGCGCGCCGCACAGAGATATATGGAGTGGGTGCATCGAGGAACACACAATCCCATTGCAAGGCGAGAGCTTCTTCTCGGCGCAGACCGGCATATAAGCCGATCATGGTAAACAGATACGGCGGAAGTCCTTTGACGGTTTCCAGCAGCACTTCCACCTGCTGGTCTGTCAGCGAATCTTTCTTTTGGGTCGGTTTCCCTCCTTTTGCCGAAATCCCCTCACACGGATTGTATTCCAGCAACTGGCTCCGCTCTGCCGAGTAAAAAATGCACTTGAGGAGCATATTCACCGTATTGTGCAGGCTCTCGGACTTATTGGACAATGGGATCAGCGCCAGACGAATATCATCCGCTGTTACTTCCTCCATATACATATCTCCCAAAGGCTTGATAATGTAGTTCTTCATATTGGAGGCGTAGCCCTTCAGTGTAGCCGGCGACACTTTTGCGGATTGCATCAACAGCCACTTCTCACAATACTCGGCCACAGTAGGATGCTCCCGGTGGAAGATGATCTCCGCTACCTGGCGTCTCGCCTCCTGCTCTTTATCGTACAGTTCCTCGCAGGTAGTCCCATACAAGCTCACCTGCTTGCCGTCTGCGTCCAGAATCCGGGTTCTGTAATACAGGACACCCTTTCGTGTGACGGTTCCATATTGAGGTATGTTTTTTTTCTTCTTTGCCATAATTAATTTCCTTTCTCGCGTGGTGATGTATCTACACCTCCTTTTTATCAGAGATTTCAAATTGAATCAAAGATACGGCCAAGGAAAAACTAAGAGCGAGACATCCTTGTCTCGCTCTTACTTCATTTTCTGAATTGTTCGGAACTTACACAGCGTCCCATAAGTCAAAGGCACAGCCCATTGCTTTGACAAGATCATCCGGCCTGTTGTATTTGACCTTTGCGTAAATGTCCATCGTGATTTTGCTGCTTTCATGGCCCGCCAAATATTGTACCGTTTTGGGGTCCACCGAAGAATGAATCAGATTGGTGATGTAGGTGTGCCGCAGCTGATGCGGTGTCACTTCAAAATCCAGGCTATATACCACATGGCCGTTATTCCTGGCTTTTTCTCCAAGTTTCGGGTAAAGCATATATTTTACATACTTTCCGTCCACAAGTTTTCTGGCCATTCTCGGCTTTGCAGTCCGCGTCACAATATACTGCCACAGCCGCTTAAACTGTGTATAGGATAGCGGATCACCGTCCCGATTGGCAATCACATAATCCGAAGTGGATTTTTTCTTTGCATCTTTCAGACATTCAACCAGACAGACCGGGAGAGGAATGTTTCTTTGTGCCGCTTTGGTCTTTAGCTCGGTAAGAATGACCGGCCTGTTATGTTCTGTGTGCCATGCCCGCCGTACCGTTAAGTACGGAGCCTCTGCATCCAGATACACAGAATCCCATTGCAGCGCCAGGATTTCTTCCCGGCGCAGACCGGCATATAAACCGATCATCACAAATACATAGGGCGGCAAATCCCGGATCGTGTCCAAAAGCCGCTCAACCTGTTCATCCGTCAATGCCTGTCTTTCTTCCTGGGGAACTCCTCCCTTTGCATCCAGGTATATGGTCGGGTCCTCGTCAATCACATGGCTCTCCTTGGCCGCCCGGAAAATGGACTTGCAGAGAATCACCACAGACTTATAAACCGAAGCCGACTTCTTGGAAACAGGTACGAGGGCAAGTTGGATGTCATCCAGGGATACATCAGCCATTCTCTTGTCTCCCAGCCCTCCAATAATGTGCCGCCGCACCTTAGAGGTATAATCTGTCAAGGTGGTGGCCCGAACATGGACGGACTGCATCAGCAGCCACTTCTCACAGTACTCAGCAACCGTAGGCGATCTTCGACGAAACGTAGTACTGTCAATCTGCTCTAACGCCTCCAGTTCCTTGTCATAAAGCTTTTCGGGCGTCTTTGCATAAAGCGCCACTCTGTTTCCATCCGAATCTTCGACTCTGGTTCTATAATATTCAATGCCGTTAAGCACGACCGTACCATATTGAGGAATTGCCCTTTTTCTTTTTGCCAATTCCGTCACCTCCTAAGAATAATGTCCAGCGCTGTACCTTTGTTTTATCAGACATATTAGGTTCCAGCAAGGATACGGAACAGCTCAAGCTCGGACACTTCGCAGCTTGCGGTATGTAGCGCTTTTTTCCACTGGCTTTGCACGATGGGTGCATTTTGCGATATACTCCTGAAGGCCAGCATCTGTAAAGTACACGCAACCATTTTGCACATACTGAACATAGGAAATTAGCCCACTGTTTCGAGCTGCATCCAAAGTGGCAATGCTAATCCCCAGTAATTTGGCAGCCTCTTTCCGCGAAATCAATTTTTCCATAGGTGGTCCCCCTTTCTGTCAAAGATGTGGTTGTTGCTTTCAAAATCACATGAATGCGCTGGCAACCGAAGCTGCCAGCGCATGGTATCTGACTTTGAAAAATTTACTCGCCACATTTGCCACGCACCCCTGGCGATGGGGACATTCCGGTCTCCGCTGGCGCGGCTGTCATAACTCCACAGCGTCGTTTTACTCGTGCGCCGCAGAGTTCCCCCCAAGTCTTTAGGAGGCCGTGAGGAAGTATCTTTAACCCCTATGCAGTCATCGCGCCCTGAAATGCCACTTTCGGGTATCAGGCTGACGTGGATCGCTCGGAACAGTCCTATTCATCACCTCCTGGGGCTGCCCATCTTCGCGGCGTGCCTGATTCGCTCGTACATAGGTTATGTACCGGAAATGCCGTCTATGAAATTGTCAAGCTCCACATTGGGAGAATGTTCTTCCCTCAATGGGTAGGCACTGATACGCTTCATTTGTTAAGTGTTATTCAAAAATTTTTTTATTTTTTTAAATCTTTGTGCAACAGCACTTCTGGAACAATGCCAAAGACGTGCTACATCAATTTGACGATAACCATCCACAAAAAGTAATGTCAATAGCTCCAAATCTTTCTTCGACAGCTTCTTCAATCTCAACAGTAGTTGTTCGTTTTCCACCGAAGCCAACCATCCATATCGCGTTTGATCAATCTTATCAACATCCCATTGATAAGATAACGATGCAAACTTTCGGAACAGCTGTGATTGACCACATACTTCATCATATTGTTCACAAGGTATTGGTTGCGTATGGTTTTGAAAAACCCTTTGACTGCAAAACCATGCCCAGTCATATTCTTTCATGGCAGCAATCTGTTCTTCGCTCATCCCTGCATCACAATACTCAACTTCTAAACGCTTCCATCTACTATCAAACTTCTTTTTCTCATATCCATAATTAAATCCCATTATTAACCTCCTGTAGATTCAATTTGCAAAATTCACCATGCAAACTAAAATCAGGAGGAGATCGACAACGAGAATCTCTGGGTTGTTTTCCATCCCCAGAAACAAAAATGCCAGCTGATCTTAAGGACCAACTGGCATTTTTATTCGCGCACAAAGAAAACGCATTATTAAGATTTTATAAGTACAACAAGTATACCAAGCACAATTCGATACCAACCAAACACCTTAAAATCATGTTTTTTGATAAAGTTCATTAGGAATTTAATTACTAAGACAGATACCGCAAATGCCACAGCCATACCGAGAACAAGAGCGAGCAGTTCTGCACTTGTAAATTCAAACCCGAATTTTAACAGCTTAAAAGCACTTGCTCCAAGCATAGTAGGTACTGCGAGGAAAAAAGTAAACTCTGCTGCTGCCACTCGTGAAACTCCTATGAGTAAAGCACCTATAATCGTTGCTCCCGACCGTGATGTGCCGGGTATAAGTGATAACACTTGAAATGCCCCTATCAAGATTGCTGTTTTATAGCTGATGTCAGAAAGTGCCATAGTAGTAGGAGTACGCTTTTTATTCCAATTTTCTATGAGAATGAATAACAAACCATAAAAGATTAACATGATTGAAATCACAATGGGGGTTTGGAGGTAAGCATCCAAATAATCATCAAATAGAATCCCCATAATAGCTGACGGTACACAAGCTACCGCAACCTTGAACCACAACGAGAAAGTATCCTTTTTAACAATTGACTGTGCTTTGTTCTTAAATTGAAAGGGAAACATCTTGTTCCAAAACATTACAACCACTGCGAGTATAGCTCCAAGTTGAATAACAACAAAAAACATTTCTTTAAATGCTTCGCTCATATTAAGTGTGATAAATTCGTCCACAAGAATCATATGTCCTGTGCTGCTGATAGGTAGCCACTCAGTAATACCCTCAACAATTCCAAGAAAAATAACTTTTAAAATTTCTATAAAATCAAGTACCATTATTTCAAATCCTCCTTTTTAAAATGATGAAAGGTCATAAGAAAACCAACTGCTGATACAAGAATAATAATAGATACAGACAGCAGTGTAGGATAGCCGGTACTCTGAAGTTTACCCTGCACCAAGAAATAGGTGGCTGTCCACGGATACAACGCTCCCCATTCTTGATTTGAAAGTGCGGCACTTCCCATGACAATCACGGCAGAGCCAATCATCGGGGCGACAAATCCTTTTGTTTTCATAGCAACAAACACAAAAGGAGAAACTGTTAAAAACATCAGGATACTGCCAAACAAAAACTTGGGGAGCCATACTATTGCCACTAGTAAGCTATATCCCTCCAATGTAAAGACAGCGTCATATAGCCCACAAACGATAAATATACCTGCCCATGTTACAAGGGTTAGCATAACAATCCAAAGAAGCAGGGTGCAAAATTTTCCAATTAATAGTTTTGTCCTTGAAATGGGTATGGGCAATATGGTTTTGAGGGTGCTTTCTGTGTACTCTCTGCTAAACAAGTAAGCTGCAATTGCCACATATATCATAATGTTTACCAGCAGCATGATATACAGTACACTGTCGCTGTATATGTCAGACAAGGTAAAGATAATCTCCGGCTTATCAAAATGTGTTTGCAAGGCTTCTATTAACATCAAAAGTGGGGTAGATAATACCCCTGCCACACTAATTAGCACCATTTTTGAACGCTTTAGTTTTAATAATTCACAAGAAATAAGATTAAGCAATACCGCCACCTCCAATCAGTTTAGAAAAGTAGTCCTCTAAGTTTTCCTCACTATCATTTATCCTTGTCACGAGCAGTCCATTTCGTGCAAATTCTCGATTGATTTCTCCAACACTTTGGCTAAAGTCATAAATTCTCACCGTACCGTCCTGCACTGTAAAATCCGTCATGTGGTAGTGGTTTTCTAAAATCTTTCCGGCTATCTCACTGTCAGATAAATCAAATTGAATGTATTTTCGATTCCTTTTGTGAAGCTCGGATATATTCACTTCCTCTACTAAATGCCCCTCGTGCATAACGCCGATAATATCTGCTATCTGTTCAATCTCGCTTAAAACATGGCTTGAGATAAAAATGGTAATGCCATGATTGTGACTAAGTTCAGATAAAAATGAGCGTATTTCAACTATTCCAATGGGGTCAAGTCCGTTAATCGGTTCGTCAAGTATTAAAAGCTCCGGCTCGTGCATAATGGCGGCGGCAATACCAAGCCGTTGCTTCATTCCGAGGGAATAATCGGAAAAGACTTTTCTTTTCTCCTTATGCAGCCCCACAACTTCAAGAGCTTTTTCTACTCCACTTTTAGATACTCCCCCTCGCAGTTTAGCGAGAATTTGCAAATTCTCATACCCTGTTAAATTACTGTAAAATCCCGGTGTTTCGATAATAGAGCCTACTTTGCTATAAAGGGTATGGATATTTTCCTTATAGTTTGTGCCAAACAAGCGTACCGTTCCCTCCGTTGGGAAAGCAAGCTGCAACATCATTTTCATTGCTGTGGTTTTGCCTGCTCCGTTTCTGCCGAGCAAACCATAAATTTTGCCCTTTGGCACATGAAGATTTACCTTATCGACAACGGTGGCTGTTCCGTATCGCTTCGTAAGATTTTCTGTTTCAATGATATAATCCATATTTGATTCTCCTTTCCGTGGGTTGCTGTTCTTGTTTTCGCTGACCACAATCTTATTATCCACGAGTATTGCATAGAAGCCAAGAAATCTACCGTCACAATGCCGACACAATAGATGTCAGCACGAAAAAAGCTCCGACACTTATCGTGTCAGAGCCTATTTTAAAGGGTTTATGGCATTTTACTTTGTTTGGGTTTGCTTTATCCAGACAAATATTTTAGCAACAAATAGCAGAAACATAAGGGCGGTTACATAGGGTTGTCTTGCCGCAGCGAAGAAGCAGATAAAAAGCGTACTCAGCACGAGAGAGCATTTTGTGATTATGTTGCTCCATGATTCCTTTTCAAAACAAACACACATCAGTTTCGCTATCCCAAGTGCAATCAAAACAATAAAAACAATCCAATAGATTGCAAGATATATTGGGGTAGTGTCTGTAAATGAAAGTAGATTGACAGAATAAATATATCCGTCAACAAGGTTACCATACAACGGCAAAAGTATAAAAGTAACCGCCATCATATCTAATATTCCATAAATGAAACTGTAAATTTTTTTCAAGTTGGAACGATTTTCAGTTTCGGCAAGTGTAATCAGTTCTTCGCCCGATAGCAGTTCATCTATGGTCACAGAAAAGAATTTAGAAATACACTTGAGCGACTCAATGTTAGGGTAACCCTTGCCGCTTTCCCATTTTGAAATGGCTGTTCTTGATACATATAATTGCTCCGCAAGTTGTTCCTGCGTTAAGTTCTTTCCAGTCCTAAGCTGTTGTAGCTTTTCATTAAATTCCATGATTCTCCTCCTGTTTGTTCCTTGTTTTCATACGTCCATCAACGGGTTTTTCTGCATCTTTTGGTATCATCCATGCACGACCAAATTTTTCAGTTCCGTCAATGCGATTTTCCTCACATAATTTTTGTATCCGTCTTTCCGATATGCCCCATTTTTCAGAAGCGGCTTTCACAGAAATGTAATTCATAATATCAACTTCCTTTCGCAAAGAGTATATAATTATTATATACGGAATGACGAATAATAGCAAGTTTCTCTCCACTAATACGAAATTATACACTACTAAACATAAAATCATACTTCGTTCAAATATCATCACCCGAAATGTACAATGATATAGGATGATATTAAAATGTACCAAGATGAAAGAAAACTTGATTTTAAGCCGTTAGGTATAGCGATAAAAAAAGCTCGGGAAGCAAAAGGGTGGACACAGGAATATCTTGCCCAACTGGTAGACCTTACGCCACGCTCTATTATGTATATAGAGAACAGGGGGCAGCACCCAAGGCTTAACAAATTTTATCTCATTACTACCTTGCTTGACATCTCTGTAGACCAGTTCTTTTTTCCATGCAATGAAGATGGCGACAACAATCGCCGCAAACAAGTTGATGTACTGTTGAATGATATGGAAGAAAAGGAGCTTATCGTGATGGAAGCTACGGCTCAAGGCTTGAAAAAGGCAAGAGAAACTGCGGAATAATTAACGCTGTTTTCGTAAGCCAAGCCAACTGAAAAAAGTGCGACACCTACACAGGCTATCGCACTTTTTAGGTTATTTTTTTATTCTCCACACAAATCATAAAGCTGTTCACATCGGTTTTGAATATCTAAGATTTCTGTTTCGGTTAAACTCCTGCGGTTATGAGTAAGTTGTTGCTCTAAAAAATCACGATAGCCATCAAGTAAGGCATCCCGTAAAAGCTCGGGGGCTTTGCAATGTTCCACACCAAACCATTGCTCATCTTTTTCATCCCAAATCATAACGGTGTATCCTCGCTTAGTGTTCACCACCTCCAAAACACTATCTTTATTTAGGTAATCGTTGAATACTTCTAAAACCTTTTCAAAGGTCATCATTTTATCAGCCCTTTCATATTTTAGGTGCTTATATGTAAGTAGTTTATATACTTATTACGACTATGATAATAAAAGTAAATCATCGTGTAAAGGATACGGATATTGTTTGCGAACAAAAGTGGCAAGCGATGCCTGTGGCTATCCAGATAGCCCCACGCGCTTGTTGAGGGAAGTCCCCCAAGCCCCTTTGAACACAGATTTTCAATCTGTGGCTGCGCGTTCTTGCGAACGCTTTTGACCGCGACCAGCTCACCGCTGGCCGTGGTCTTTTTCTTTCTGTTGCGGCTCGGTCTGCTCCATCGCCAAGACCCTATCCACATTGTTCTTGACCGTCAGCAGCTCCCGCATGGCAGTGCGGGCCTGTCGGTACTCGCCATAAGCCTTTTTCTTATCCGCCAGCAGTTGGGCGTACTCGGTCTGAAGCTCCTTGATGGTGGGCAGCTTCTTCACATTCAGCTCGTTGAAGGCTTCCTTGGCGGCCTGGTGCAGCAAGATTTCCTCCTCATGCTCCTGCCGGAATTTCTTTGAATACCCGGCCTTGCGGTAGGCCACATAGGTGTCGCGGGTCTTGGCGTAGTTGACGATATGAGTTCGCAGCACGGCGATCTCGGCCATGCGCTTCTCGGCGGCCTTGATCTGATCGGACAGCGCATGGTAGCGGGCCGTCGCCTCTGCTGTTTTGGTTTCTAAATCGGCATAATCCAGCAGCCCGTGTTCAGACAGGTAGTTGAGGGTCTGGGCCATCTGTTTGAGGTTGAACACCTTGGCCCAGCGAGCATACCCGGCGCCTTTTCCGGCCTGGAGTTTTGCCTGGATGTCCACCAACAGATTGACCTTGGGTGGAGCGGTCTGTACAGCGGTTTTCTTGCGGGGCGTATGCTCTTTCTGGCCGGAGAGGACCGCCAGCAGATCGTCCAGCGCGTAGCCGTCCCCCAGCCGGTCAAAGCGGACGTTGTTGCCCCAGCCCTCCGCGCCGATGGAGATGGTTTTGCCGCGCTGGTGAACGGTAAAGCCGTCCTGTTCCAGCAGGCACAGCAGCTCCTCCAGGCTGGCCGGTTTCTGTGCCAGCGCCCGGTCAATGGCCTGGCGCAGCAGCTCCTTGTGGGAGGGCTTGGCCGCATCGCCCAGCCACTTGTTGTAGCTCTGGCCGCGCCGCTTGGGAGCCTCCACAATGGAGTAGCCATTCTCGATGCAGATGGTATCGCTCAGACGGTGGACAGCGCGAGTGCTGCCCCAAAAGTTGCGGAACTTGCGGTCACACTCCAGCGTGGTGGAGTTCCATATAATGTGGTTGTGGACGTGAGCCTTGTCGATGTGGGTGCAGACGATGAAAGCGTGCTTACCCTTGGTGAAGCGCCGGGCCAGCTCCACGCCCAGCCGGTTGGCTTCCTCCGGCGTGATCTCGCCCGGCACAAAGGACTGCCGCAGGTGGTAGGCAATCACATTGTCCGCACCGCGCACCCGGCCGGTGCGGGCGGCGTAAGTCTGCTTGTCCAGCAGGAACTGCGCGTCGGCCACGCGGCTGTCACACTGATAGCTGGTAATGAGCCTGCCGTGGTCGGTCTTTTCTGGATTTTTTACATAGTCGATGATGTCGCTGATCGCCTTGCCGACCGTGCGGCCTTTTCCGGCGTGCAGCGGCATGATGCGGGTGGTGGCCATGCGGGGTCCGCCTCCTTTCCAAAAAATAAGCGGCCTGCTCATCACAGACCGCATCGGTTTACTCTATATCAGTTTCCTCGTCCATATAAAAATCGAAATCTTCCTCAAAGTCATCTTCCAATTCATCCAGTTCTATCCTGGGCGGGAACCTCATTTCATACTGTTCCGTTGCCAAGGCCCGCACGGTGTCCCGTCGGTCTTTCATCCGCTTCTTCAGCCACGAATGATATAGTGGTGGCTTTTCACATCTTCCCGCCGCTGGTTTTTCTCATAGCGGAGATTTGCCCGCATACAGGCAACGGCAAAATCCTCCCCGCCGCAGTTCAGCGTGGACAGCCGGTAGTCCTCGCGGGGGATAAGCCTGCCGGTTTCATCAAGGACGGGCTTCATGGTAAACTCGTCATGCTCAAACAGCAGATATTGTTCGGCGGCTCCGTAGTCGGCGTTTTTAGAGTTGATATGCTTGAGTGTTGCCAACCACATCACCTACTTTCTTGAGGACTTCATACTTGAGGGCGGCAAGGTCGGCTATGGCGGTGCGTACCTCGCCGGACAGCGCGTTGTAGGGTGCGCCGTACTCGTTCAGATACCGGGCTATCTGGTTGAGGTTGCCGCCGATTTTGCCATACTCGGCGGTGAGTTTCCCGACAGCGGAAAGCAGCTCGTCATTGACCGCCGACACATGGATAACGGGGCGTATGGCGGTGCGCCGTATCGCCTGCCGGAGAAATTCGGACTGGCTGATACCATAGGGCGCAAGCCGCGCTGTGAAATCGGCGTATTCTTCTTCGGACAGCCGGGTTTTCACAACGCGGCTGCGGTGGGGTGTGTTGTATTTCTTTCGCATGGTCGTGACCTCCTTTCTTGCCGCAGGAGCGCGGCGGGGATAAGCGGCGCAAGCCGCAAAGCAGGGTTTGGGGAAGGCACTCCCCAACAAGTTTCCCGCGAGGGGCAAAACCGCAGAATTGCGGATTTTGGCACCGTGGTAGAAACTTGCTCTGTAACTGCCGCAGACTGCCCCTCTCTGGTTTTTCCGTACATAGAACGGACAGGCCGGGGCTTCCGGCCCGCTGTGTGCGGTCTTTTTTCCTTTCCGCCAATATTACTCCGCAGAGGGGCTTTGCTACCCGCTGGACAGGAATTTTCTCAAAATTTCTTTTGCTTCTGTAATGCGGGAAAAGGAATTTTGGCAACCGGCGGGGCAGAGAATTTTTCCTTTCACTCCCTACAACACCAGCAAAGGCAAAAATGACGGAAATACTGGAAATTTTCTCTTTGCTTCTTAATACGGACAAATTTCAAAAATGCCAAACGGACAACAAAAAAAGCAGCAAATCTTTTTCAGACTTACTGCTTTCGCTGGCCGCCGGTGACGGCTGGTATTCAGTTTTGAAAGTTCGAGTTAGGTTGGCTTATGAACAATTCTATAAATTTGAGACCGCTATTTTTTCTTAAATGGAGCAATAAACAGCACCACCATTATAACGACATATATCCCATAAAGAATATATGTAATTGCATTGCTCCACGGAAAACTTGCCTGTGGGTTATTCAAGGCAATAAAGATAAAAACAATCGCAATTACCAGCATAATGGCCGCAATAATTCTTGAATACTTCTTGGTCATATTTTCTTCCTCCTAAACTGATTTTCATGCAACTCATTTTCTCGACAAATAGGGCTTTGTTGTTATAGTGTTTCGATGCTAAACTGTTCAGAATACTGACTTATGACCTGTCCAAAAAAAGCTATATCCTTGGCGGCAGTTATTTCTATATACATTTCCGTACCATAATGCTCGCTCCGAATATCATACAAGTCATTTTTTATATTGACTGTGAAATAGCTTGTCATTTTGTTATAGATAGTTTTATCTGTAGGGTTATCTGTCAATAATTCTTCGAGTAGTTCTTTGGTTACAATACCCTTGATTGACACCTCATTTTTATCATCTATGGCAACACCATATAAAGACGCTCTTACAATCTCGGATACTTCTTCTTTCCAGCACCGAATTTCAAATATATCACCAACATTTGCAAAATGTTCAATTATCGTTTTCCACCAATCGGATGAAATAGAACCGTCTATCATCTGGACAGCAAACCGTTTCATAGTATTACCTCAATCATATACCGCTTTATTGTTAATTTTATTATATCATGACCGGCTACCTTTGGGAATAGATGAATTGTAAACTTGCTTGGGAAAATCGCTAATGACAGCCGGTGTTCGTTCTTTGATTATCGGTCAAAGCGAAACTTGAACAGTGCAGCAATTAGCTTCTGCTTCACATATTCCTCAACCTCGGCATTGACTTTCCCATGTACTCTGGAACAGTAGCGGATATATCCGGCGTAGTGGGAAAGAACGATGTCGATTGCGTCCGGGTCGCCCTCATGCGCTTTGACGATTGTTTCATAGGGGAGAAGTTTACTCATAGTGTTTTCCCTCCATAAGCCGCCGGAGCCGCTTCAAGGCAAGCTGGATATGCCGCCCCGCTGTGCTGCGTGTCCGGCCGATATGTACGCCGATCACGCACTGCGGCTGGCGCAGGAAGTAGTAACGGAAAATTTCTTCCTGCGTTTGCTCCGGCAAGAGGGCAAGGGCGGCGGCAAGTTCCGCATGGTACAAAACGGCAGTTTGGCCGCAGGCAGTAAAAAGATATTATATTCTTCAAGCTGCTCCGGCTCGGCAAGCTGGACAAACTTCTCATTCATCAGATAGTCAAGAGAAACTTCCCGTTCCCACCTCCGGCGCAGTTCCAAAATTTTATCTATGGCTGCGTGACGAATGACAATCTTGCAAAAGGCATTGAATGTGTACTGGATATGCACTTTATAGGCTTCATCTTCGGTCATGGAAATTCCCCCTCTCTGAATAATAGTGCGGGGCGGCAGCACTCCTTGCTGTCGCCCCTTGATTGCCTACCAGCAAAGGCGGGCGGGTCTGTCAACGACGACGCGGAGCGGCGTTCATTTTATCGTTGACCGGCTCGGCTGGCTTTGCTATGACAATATAGTTATTTCCAGTGCTTTAATTGCGAAAGGTACAAATCAAACTGATTCCGTCTGGTTTCTTCATCTGCGTTATCGGGATTTGGCATATTCGCAACCAGATAATCCAATAAGGATTCCTTGGATTGATATGCAAATTCCCCATTAGCATAGCACCATTTACAATAGTCCTCGTTATAGCTTCCGTCTGGTTCTCGGCTAATCAGACCATCTTCATTCAATGGCATTCCGCAACACTGACAAACAAGTTGCCGTGGAGAACCCAGAAGCGTATTGATTGACACATCAAAAACTCGTGATAATAGTTTTAAGGTATCTGTATTTGGCTGTGTTTCGCCTGTTTCCCAGCGACTAACCGCCTGTCGGGTAATTTGCACATTCAGCCAGTTGTTCTTGCGTAAGGTTGTTTTTCTCGCGTAAATTTTTAAGAATACCTTGTATTTCCATGCCCGTCCCTCCTAAAGGTTGTTTTTACTCATTATAACTTCAAAACGGGGTTTTAACAAGCAACTCGCTGTTGCTGCGGAATAGTGGGCTGCTGTCTATCAATTCTTATGTGTTACTTTATGGCACATGAGCATTGCGTCCAGGTCCATCGTGGCGCGGGCGTCCAGACCGACCATCGCGGCCACCAGCATCCCGCCCTTGAGGA
>SKEY01002290.1_pt1 | contig 20592 bp, 19 predicted proteins | sample 4843871 | NCBI WGS metagenome assembly SKEY01 (sample SAMN11008797, study PRJNA524170) | human gut metagenome | biome: Human fecal sample; material: Feces; isolation source: fecal sample from pouch patient p36 | host: Homo sapiens | place: Israel: Tel-Aviv | collected 2016-12-04 | reverse complement strand
ACCTTTATGCCATGAATTAACCCGCTTTGCTGAAAAAAATTCAGCGATGAGGGGTAAAAACCAGTATAGAAAGCAGGTGGAAAGATTATGGAACAAAATGTAGTATTGGAGATGCGTGATATTTCCAAAAATTTCACTGGCGTTCGTGCCCTTTCCCATGTGGACTTTACCCTTCGTAAAGGTGAGATCCACGCACTGATGGGTGAGAACGGTGCAGGTAAATCAACACTGATCAAGGTTCTGACCGGTGTTCATGAATTTGAAAGCGGTTCTATTCATATGGCCGGAAACAGCAATGCAATTGTAAATCATTCTCCGCAGGAGGCACAGGCAAACGGTATCAGTACAGTATACCAGGAAGTAAACCTTTGCCCGAACCTGACTGTAGCCGAAAACTTATTTATCGGCAGAGAGCCGAGAAAGATGGGAATGATCGATTGGAAGCAGATGAATGAGCGCTCAGGAAAACTTCTTGAGAGCCTGGACATTCATGTGCCGCCAACACAGCAGCTGGAAGAGTGTTCCATCGCGATCCAGCAGATGATCGCAATTGCACGTGCGGTTGATATGAAATGTCGTGTACTGATCCTGGATGAGCCGACTTCCTCACTGGATGATGATGAAGTTGAAAAATTGTTCGTACTTATGAGAAGACTTCGTGATGAAGGTGTAGGTATTATCTTCGTTACCCACTTCCTTGAACAGGTATATGCAGTCTGCGACAGAATTACAGTTCTTCGTAACGGCGAACTGGTAGGAGAGTATGAGACAAAAGATCTTCCACGAGTTATGCTGGTTGCCAAGATGATGGGTAAAGACTTTGATGACCTTGCCGATATCAAAGGCGAGCACAAAGATAAGAAACAGGGAAAACCTGAACCTGTTATCGAAGCCAAAGGGCTTTCTCATAAAGGAACCATTAAACCATTTGACCTTACCATTAACAAAGGAGAGGTTATTGGTCTTACCGGACTTCTTGGTTCCGGACGTTCCGAACTTGTACGTACCATCTATGGTGCAGACAAAGCAGAGACTGGAACCCTTAAGGTTAAAGGTAAAGAAGCAAAGATCAACAGTCCTCTGGATGCTATGAAGCTTGGTATGGCGTATCTTCCGGAAGACAGAAAAGCAGAAGGTATCATTGCTGATCTTTCTGTAAGAGAAAATATTATTATAGCGCTCCAGGCTAAACGTGGTATGTTCCATCCATTAAGCAAGAAAGAAATGGAAGAAGCAGCCGATAAGTATATTAAACTGCTGCAGATCAAGACAGCAAGCCGTGAAACCCCGATCAAGAGCCTGTCCGGTGGTAACCAGCAGAAGGTTATCCTTGGAAGATGGCTTCTGACAAATCCGGATTACCTGATCCTGGATGAGCCGACCCGAGGTATTGATATCGGTACGAAAACTGAGATTCAGAAACTGGTTCTTGATCTTGCAGATCAGGGAATGGCAGTTACATTTATCTCCTCAGAGGTTGAGGAAATGCTCCGTACCTGTTCCCGTATGGCAGTCCTTCGTGACGGTCAGAAGGTAGGCGAACTGGAAGAGAATGAACTTTCCCAGAGCGGAGTTATGAAAGCTATTGCCGGAGGTGACGATAAATAATGAATAAGAGTAAATTAAAGAAAATAACAAGTGCGCGTCTGTTTCTTCCTATCGTGTGTCTCATCGCCGTACTTTTGCTCAATGTGATCAAGACACCGGACTTCTTTAATGTATCGATTCGAAACGGTGTACTTTACGGTTATATCATTGATGTTATCAATCGTGCTTCAGAGCTGGTTATCCTTGCAATCGGTATGACACTGGTAACAGCGGCATCCGGTGGACAGGATATCAGTGTTGGTGCGATCATGGCTGTAGCAGCTGCAGTTTGCTGTCAGATTCTTTCCGGTGGACAGGTTTCTGTAAATGAGTATCAGAACTCGATTATCATTGCAGTGATTGCAGCGCTTCTTGCATCTGCATTATGTGGTGCGTTCAATGGATTTCTGGTTGCCAGGCTGAATATTCAGCCGATGGTTGCAACTTTGATCCTTTATACAGCCGGACGTGGTATTGCACAGCTTGTAACAAACGGACAGATTACTTATATCCGTGTGGATTCTTTCAAGATGGCAGGTGGTTACATTGGAAAGTGTCCGATTCCAACTCCTATTTTCTTTGCGATCATTACAGTTTTAATTGTTTACCTGATCCTGAAGAAAACAGCACTTGGTCTTTACATTGAAAGTGTTGGTATTAATGGAAAGGCAGCCCGCCTTGTTGGATTAAATTCCACAATGATCAAATTCCTTACTTATGTTATTTGTGGTGTTCTGGCTGGTATCGCCGGAATCGTGGCATCCAGCCGTATCTACTCCGCAGATGCAAACAACATCGGTCTTAACCTGGAAATGGATGCTATCCTTGCAGTAGCACTTGGCGGAAACTTCCTTGGCGGTGGTAAATTCAGTCTGATCGGTTCCGTAATTGGTGCTTATACCATTCAGGCTCTGACCACAACACTCTATGCAATGAACGTAAAAGCTGACCAGCTTCCTGTTTATAAGGCAATCGTGGTAGTCATCATCGTTACTCTGCAGAGTGATGTATTTAAAAAATATATTGCCGGCTTAAAAGCTAAAAAGAGTGTGGCAGTAGAAGGAGGTCAGAAGTAATGAAAGCAAATGGAATGCAGAAAAAGAAAATGACAGGAAACGGCTTCCTGCTTCTGATAACAATCGCTTTATTTGTAGTAATGTATATTGCTGGTATGATCATCTTCGCTGACAAAGGTTTCGCGAAACCGCAGATGTTTCTGAACCTGTTCGTATCTAATGCAGGTCTTCTGGTTATTGCGTGTGGTCTTACTATCGTTATGATCACCGGTGGTATTGATATTTCCGTTGGTTCTGTAACAGCTCTTGTTTGTATGGTTCTTGCAGATCTGATGGAGAACAAAGGTGTAAATACATATGTGGCAGTTTTAGTTGCATTGCTCATTGGTGTTGCATTCGGTATTGTTCAGGGCTTCCTGGTAGCTTACCTTGACATTCAGCCATTCATCGTTACTCTGGCTGGTATGTTCTTTGGACGTGGTATGACAGCTATCATCAGTACTGATATGATTTCCATTAAGAATGAATTATTCCTGAAATGGGCGAACTACCGTTTTTATATGCCTTTTGGTTCTACCAATAAGAAAGGTAAATTTATTCCGGCGTATATTCCGCCGACAGTTGTGATCGCACTGATCATTGTAGTTATTATTGCAGTTCTTCTGAAATACCGTAAATTCGGACGTAAGCTTTATGCCATCGGCGGTAACCGTCAGAGTGCATTGATGATGGGTCTGAATGTTAAGAAGACAATGTTCCAGGCTTATGTTCTGGATGGTTTCCTTGCAGGTCTCGGCGGTTTCCTGTTCTGCTTAAACAGCTGCGCAGGTTTCGTTGAACAGGCGAAAGGTCTTGAGATGGATGCGATTTCATCAGCAGTTATCGGTGGTACACTTCTTTCCGGTGGTGTTGGTACTCCGATCGGTACATTGTTTGGTGTTCTGATCAAAGGTACAATTTCCAGTTTGATCACTACCCAGGGTACTTTATCAAGCTGGTGGGTAAGAATTATTCTTTCCGCACTGCTCTGCTTCTTCATTGTTATTCAGTCTGTGATCGCTTCTATGAAGAAGAAAAATAAATAAGTGATGATGTAAAACAAGCTGAGGCTCGAAAGAGTTTTGGCTTGTTTTTTTTGTTTCATATGTATATCACTTTATTCTGTTACAACTGCGAATTATGATGGTTTGCTTGATATTGGGGGAGTTTTACTCTATACTTTAAAAAGTAGAAATCAGGTGATTTTTGATTTACTAATGGTTTATTCTGTAGTACAATTATAACTCATTATGCATTTATTTAGGAGGATTAGATAGAAGATGTGGATTGCAGACGGATGGAAAGAATATGAAGTGATCGATACTTCCTGTGGGGAGAAGCTGGAACGCTGGGGGGATTACCTTCTGGTGCGTCCGGACCCGCAGGTGATCTGGGATACACCGAAGACGAATAAAGGCTGGAAACATATGAATGGTCATTACCACAGAAGTAAGAAAGGTGGCGGAGAATGGGAGTTCTTTGATCTGCCGGAGCAGTGGGATATTCATTATAAGGATCTGACTTTCCATCTGAAACCGTTTAGCTTTAAGCATACAGGCCTGTTTCCGGAGCAGGCGACCAACTGGGACTGGTTTGGTAATAAGATCCGCAATGCAGGACGTCCGGTAAAAGTCCTGAACCTTTTTGCCTATACAGGCGGTGCTACCCTGGCAGCAGCTGCAGCAGGGGCTTCTGTTACTCATGTGGATGCGTCTAAGGGTATGGTTACCTGGGCGAAGGAAAACGCAGTTGCTTCCGGATTGGGAGATGCGCCCATCCGCTGGCTGGTGGATGATTGTGTGAAGTTTGTGGAGCGTGAGATCCGCAGAGGAAATCATTACGATGCGATCATTATGGACCCACCTTCCTATGGTCGTGGACCGAAAGGCGAAATCTGGAAGATTGAGGATTGTATCCATGATCTGATCAAGCTGTGTACAAAGCTCCTCAGCGATGATCCGTTATTTTTCCTGATCAATTCTTATACAACCGGTCTGGCACCGGCAGTGCTGACTTATATGCTTTCCACAGAGCTGAAGAAATTTGACGGCCATGTGGATTCTCAGGAGATCGGGCTTCCGGTAAGTTCCAACGGACTGGTTCTGCCATGTGGTGCATCCGGAAGATGGGAAGCAAAATAGAAGAAAAGCGGTGTGAAATAAAAGATGAAAGAACTTAATTTAAAACATGAAGCCAAACGTTACGGCTGTGCAATTCTGGCTGCAACGATCATGGCGTTGAATATTAAAACTTTTGTACGTGCAGGTGGACTTTTTCCCGGCGGCTTTACGGGACTGACACTGTTGCTCCAGAGTATCTTTCAGACTTTTGCAGGAATTGCCGTTCCTTATACGCTGATCAATGTAACACTGAACTCCATTCCTGTATTTATCGGCCTGAAATTTATCGGAAAGAAATTTACCATCAGTTCTGTCTGTGTCATTGTACTTTCCGGTCTGCTTACAGATATTATCCCAAGTCAGCCCATCACCTACGATACGCTGCTGATCAGTATCTTCGGAGGTCTGATCAATGGTTTCTGTATCATTCTCTGCCTGATCGGTAATACAAGTACCGGGGGAACGGACTTTATCGCCATTTACTTTTCAGAGAAGAGCGGCAGGGATATCTGGAATTATATTCTGTGTGGAAACGCAGTGATTCTGACAGTGGCAGGTCTGCTCTTCGGATGGGACAGAGCACTGTACTCCATTATTTTCCAGTTCACCTCTACCCAGGTGATCCAGATGCTGCACCAGAGATATAAGAAACATACATTGTTTATTATTACGAAGGAACCTTACCAGATTTATGAAGAAATTTTTAAACTGACTAACCACACAGCTACCAGATTCGAGGGAACCGGCTGTTACACCGATGAAAAGACCAGCATGATTTATTCAGTAGTTTCCACAGAAGAAGCGAAATATCTGGTAAAGAAGGTTCATGAGATCGACCCGAAAGCATTCGTAAATATCATCAAGACAGACTACATAAACGGAAGATTCTACCAGAAAACCGATTATTAACCTCTTGTATTCTAGCCTTGTCAGCGTATAATACAAAGTACAAGGTAACGTATAAGGAGGGCGATATTTATGAGTAACGCAACGGAAAGCAAACTTCCTCTCAGCACTTCAGGCTATGACCGTAAAGCCTGTAAGACCTGCGCCTGTTCCACCTGCTATGGACAGGGTTTCTGCGATCGATGCAGTACCTGCCGGAATCTGTCTCGTAAACTGGACAGGTGCAATGCCTATGAAGGAGCATATAACTATTAACCTCAATACTGTTCCACAGAGCTGCCGTATTTGGGCAGCTCTCTTTTATATTACAGACAGAACGGTTGTTTCTGGTATAATGCTTGATGAATACGACGTGATATTTTACTGGAGGCGATATACATGAAAAAAACGCGGATTCCCCGGAAATGGTTGCTGCTGCTTATCCTGTTCTTATTTTGCACAGCGGGAAGCACAGTTCATACAGTTTCCGTACAGGCTGCCGCCTATGTCAGGCAGGAAGCCACTTCTGTCAGCATCACATCGAAGAAAACAGGATGGCGCAAGATCCATGGAGCCTGTTATTTCTACAATTCCAAGGGCCGGATGATCTGCGGTTCTTTTAAATACAAAGGACACTATTATTACTGCACTGCCAATGGTAAACGTTTCACCGGATGGCTGAAGCGTTCCGGCAAAAAATACTACTACAGCCGTAAAAACGGAGCCATGTACCGGAACCGCTGGTCTATAGGAACGAAATACCGGTACTATTTTAACAAATCCGGTGTAGCCATCGCTGGCAGGTGGCTGAAATATAAAGGAAAAAAATACTATTTTCTTAAGAATTCCACCATGGCAACAGGCTGGCATAAGATAAAAGGCCATTACTATTACTTCAAAGCCCCCAAGGGTGCTCTTGTCACCAGCTCCAAAGTGGGAAAATATTATGTAAACAGCAAGGGGCAGCGCTATAAAAAATCTTCATCCGGCGGCAAGCCAAAGGTAACCCACAAAGGAAATACCTACACGTATAAAAGCAGTACTCTGAATATCACATTAAAGAAAAAGAGTACCCACGGCATTTCCTATTGGGTGGCACATATAAAAACTTCAGGCCCGGGACAGCTGAAATCAGCCTTATCTTACGGCACTTACGGTGGTGACAGGCAGACCACTTCCTCTGCCGTTTCTTCCAATGGAGGGGTAATCGGGGTAAACGGCAGTGCCTTCGATTATTCCACAGGCCAGCCGTCACCTCTTGGAATGTGTATTAAGAATGGCAAGCTTTACGGAGATTACACCACCAGCTATTCCGTAATGGCAGTGAAGAAAAACGGAACTATCTACACACCGAAACAGGGGCTCTCCGGAAAGAAACTCCTGAAGGCCGGAGTAAAGGACACTTATAATTTCGGTCCTGTACTGATCCAGAAAGGGGAAGCACAGCTGCCCTGGGCAGAAACGGAGAAATATTATCCGCGGACTGCCGTAGGGATGGTGAAGCCAAATGATTATGTACTTCTGGTCACCAATACCGGAAGTTATAATGGGCTGAACCACTGGGATATGGTAAATATCTTCCAGTCCTATAACTGCAAATATGCCTATAATCTGGACGGAGGCGGATCTGCCACTTTATACTTTAACGGTAAAGTCATGAACAAGCTGATCGATGATGTGGAAAGACCCTGTGCGGATTTCCTGTATTTCACTCGTTGATGGGGGATAAGTCAGCTTTTGTTGCTGTGCTTTTCCAGGTAGCAGTCATATCTGCCAGCTGCCGTGGCAAGAGCCCAGCACACAAGCACCAGCAGACCGATACCCACAGCCAGTAATGCAAACAGGATCAGGACAATAGCGTAGATAAAAACAGACATGGTTATCCTCCTTTCGTGGATATTTGATATCAAAAGATATTACAAAGAGATATTGCATAGCAGACAAGAGGTGTTATTTGGGATATGAGATGCTCTTTAGGATATTTGAAATAAAAAAGATATCAGGTCAGCCTGATAAGAACAATTCAGATAGTTAAAAGATCTGTTAACTGATTTCAATATACGCTGTTACATGAAAAAAGGCAAGCCGAAATTCTCGATGAATTTCGACCTGCCTTAAAAATTATTTAAGTACTAAAGAAATGTATTCAGTCAATCCTGTCTTTTCATCATGATTTTTCCTCTTTGCGAAAAAGTAATTCTTATTGTATCTGTACATCGGTTTCGGATAATGATGTCATTTACTTAGCTGCAAATACGATTCAGTATGATGTAACAGATATTGATAAGATATTAAAAATACATCATAATTATATTATAATAATACCGCGAATGCAATAGAGGGAAATGGTAAAATTTTAACAATCCTTAACAATTCCATAAAAATACTTGACAACCCCCGATTTACCATACTAAAATGTAAAAAGCATAAAAATTGTTGCCACAGGAAAAACAAATGATTGTTCAATACGGAATCACCAAGTTCCATCCATGGCAGAACAAGGAGGAATATTATGAAAAAATACAGCGACATGAGCAAAGAAGAACTGCTTGCACTGAAAGCACAGCTGGATAAAGAATATGCAGATATCAAAGCACAGGGATTAGCTCTGGACATGTCACGTGGAAAACCAGCCGCAGACCAGCTCGACCTTTCCATGAACCTGATGGACGTATTAAACAGCGACTCAGACCTGAAATGCGAAACAGGCGTAGACTGCCGTAACTACGGTGTCATCGACGGAATCCCGGAAGCCAAACGCCTTCTCGGCGAAATGTCTGAAGTAGATCCTGACCACATCATCATCTACGGAAACTCCAGCCTGAATGTCATGTTCGACAGCATCGCACGTTCCATGACTCACGGCGTAATGGGAAACACTCCATGGTGTAAACTTGATAAAGTAAAATTCCTCTGTCCTGTACCAGGATATGACCGTCATTTCAAGATCACAGAATTCTTCGGAATCGAGATGATCAATGTTCCAATGACCCCACAGGGACCAGACATGGATATGGTAGAGAAACTTGTCAGCGAAGACGCAGCTATCAAAGGAATCTGGTGCGTACCGAAATACTCCAACCCACAGGGCTACACATATTCCAGAGAAACAGTAGAACGTTTCGCAAGGCTGAAACCTGCAGCACCTGATTTCCGTATCTACTGGGACAACGCATACAGCATCCATCATCTCTATGATGACAACCAGGACTTCCTTGTAGAAATCCTCGAAGAATGCGAGAAAGCAGGCAACCCTGACATCGTATATAAATTCACGTCAACATCCAAGGTAAGCTTCCCGGGATCTGGTATCGCAGCAGTTGCAGCATCCAAAGCAAACCTGGAAGATTTCCGCAGCTACATGCAGATCCAGACCATCGGACATGACAAATTAAATCAGTTACGTCACGTAAGATTTTTCAAAGACCTCAACGGACTGCATGAACACATGAGAAAACACGCAAACATCATCCGCCCGAAATTCGAACTGGTACTGGATACACTTGAAAAAGAACTGGGCGGCCTGGGAATCGGTGAGTGGACCAAACCGCACGGCGGATATTTCATTTCCTTCGATTCTATGGAAGGATGTGCGAAAGCGATCGTAGCCAAAGCAAAAGAAGCAGGTGTTGTTCTTACAGGAGCAGGCGCAACTTATCCATATGGAAAAGACCCGAAAGACTCCAACATCCGTATTGCACCAAGCTTCCCGACGCTGGAAGACCTTGGAAAAGCAGCAGAAGTATTTGTACTCTGCGTAAAACTTACAAGTGTGGAGAAACTTCTGGAAAACGCGTGATCACCTGCTGATAAGCAGATGACACGGTCCGGAAACGGAAATTACAAAAGCGAAAGATAAATAATGTATTCTACAACTACTGCCCGGCATATTATTTGTCGGGCGGTTATCGTTATGAAACAATTAACAGAGAGTTCAGAAAAGAGGGCGATATGAGTACCCGAAAAAAGATTATGATCAGCCTGATCGTGCTCCTGTTGGTACTGACAGGGGGAGCCTACGGATATGGCGTCTGGTATTTCACCGGTCATTTCCTGCCGGGATCTATGGTAAATGGTTTTAACTGTTCTTATATGACAGTGGATGAATCGGAGGCACTTCTTTCAAAAAAGGCAGGAGCCGGTGTGCTGGCCATAGAAACCCGTAATAATGGACAGGAGAGCATTACCGCACAGCAGGTGGAGTTAAGCTATGCTTCTGACGGCAGTATTAAGAAGCTTATGAGAGACCAGGATCGTTTTATCTGGTTCCTGGCATTTAATCAGGAACAGATCTATACCGTATCTTCTGCGATCCAGTATGATGAACAGGAAATGCAGGCAGCTATCAGTGGCCTGAAATGTATGCAGACAGATCAGGATCCGGTGGATGCACATATTGATGAGCAGAATGATAAATTTGTCATCATACCGGAAGAAGAAGGCAATGCACTGGACCCGGAAAAAACTTCCCAGGCTGTCATTCAGGCATTTGTTACAGGGCAGACCTCCCTGGATCTGGAAGCAGAAGGCTGCTATAAAGAACCGGCAGTACGCCAGGATGACGAAATGCTGATCCGCAACTGTGAGCAGATCAACAAGCTGACAGATGTGGTGATCACCTATGATTTCGATGACAGAACGGAAACTGTGGACAAAGAAGTGATCCGGGACTGGCTGAAAAAGAATAAAAAAGGCGACTACACACTGGACAAAAAGCAGGTATCTGCCTATGTCAGCGAACTGGCAGAGAAATATGATACAGTAGGACAGGAAAGAACCTTTCATACTTATGACGGCAGAGAGATCACTCTGAACGAAGGAACCTATGGCTGGGAGATCAATCAGGAAGCAGAAGTAAAAGAATTGATCAGCCTGATCAAAAAGGGGAAAACTCTGGTCAGGGAACCGGTTTATTCCCAGGAAGGTCTCTGCAGAAAGATAAATGATATCGGATATACGTATATAGAGATTGACCTGACAGGGCAGAGGATGGTATTCTATAACAATGGAGTACCTGCTGCAGATGCCCCCATTGTTTCCGGCAATCCTTATGTGCCCAACTGTGCTACTCCTACAGGATGTTATACAGTAGGAGAGAAAAAGTCGGGATATATGGTGACCGGCGAAGATTACCCTTCCGGTGTGAACTACTGGATCCAGTTTTATGGAAATCTGGGGATCAACGATGCAACATGGAGAGGAAGTTTCGGAGAACAGCTTTATGAGTTCGAGGGAACCAACGGCAGTATCTGTGCACCGGCAGACCAGGTACAGATCATTTACAACAGTGTAGAAGAGAATACACCGGTTGTCATTTACTAAATCATGTATTAGCTAAAAGGACAGCTGTATGGATAGAGTTTAAGGAGGATTGAAATGAAGATAGTGGTATTGGCAGGTGGAACAAGTACAGAGCGTACGATCTCTATCGTATCAGGTACAGGAATCTGCAAGGCTTTGCGCCAGAAAGGACATCAGGCAGTTCTGGCAGATATTTTCTGCGGAGTGGAGAATGTAGACTGGGAGGATCCTTTCCCACAGGAATATGATGTAGATGCAGCTTCTGCATATATGTCTGGATTTAATGATAAGATCGAAGAGATGAAGAAAGAAAGAAGAAGTTTCTTCGGACCGAATATCCTGCAGTTATGTGAGCAGGCAGACGTGGTATTCCTTGGACTTCACGGAGCCAACGGAGAAGACGGTAAGGTTCAGGCAGCATTTGACCTGATGGGAATCCGCTATACAGGAACAGGATACTTAAGCAGTGCCATGGCTATGGACAAGGGAATCACCAAGCAGATGTTCCTGATGAACAATGTGCCGACTCCACGTGGAACTTCCATGCTGAAATCTGAGATGACTACAGACATTAAAGCATTGGGAATGGATTTCCCTGTAGTAGTAAAAACCTGCTGCGGTGGATCCAGCGTAGGTGTTTACATTGCCAATGACCAGGCTGAATATGAGCAGGCCCTGAAAGATGCATATTCCTATGAGAACGAGGTTGTCATTGAGGAATATATCAAAGGCCGTGAGTTCTCAGTAGCCGTTGTTGACGGAAAGGCCTATCCGATTATTGAGATCGCGCCTCTTCAGGGATTCTATGACTATAAGAACAAGTATCAGGCAGGTTCTACAGTTGAGACCTGTCCGGCAGAACTTTCCCCTGAACTTACTGCGAAAATGCAGCACTATGCAGAAGCCGGTGCGAAAGCTTTATTTATGGAAGGCTACTGCCGTCTTGACTTTATGATGAAAGAGAACGGAGATATGTACTGTCTAGAGGCAAATACTCTTCCGGGCATGACACCTACCAGCCTGATCCCACAGGAAGCGAAAGTTCTGGGAATTGATTATCCAACTCTGTGCGAGAAACTGATCGAAGTGTCCATGAAGAAATATCAGTAGAAGTTTCTGGCAGGAAATGGATGCTGTGTTATTTTGAGAGAAAGAAGATATAAAGAAGATATTATGAAAAATTTAACTTTGGAACATATTGCCCAGGTCTGCAATGGAACCTATTACGGACCGGAAGGGAAGAAACAGGAAGAAGTACAGTCCATTATCACAGACAGCAGAAAGGCAGAAAGCGGATGCCTTTTTGTACCTATCGTGGGAGAGCGTGTGGATGCACATAAATTTATCCCCCAGGTGATGGAAGCAGGAGCACTTGCCACCCTTTCTGAAAGACTGCTGGAGAATGCAGACTTTCCATATATTCTGGTAGAGTCCTCCCTCCAGGCTGTGAAGAATATTGCAGAATTTTATCTGAAACAGCTTAACATTCCGGTAGTGGGAATCACCGGAAGTGTGGGAAAGACCAGTACCAAGGAAGTGATCGCTTCCGTGCTCAGCCAGAAATACCGCACTCTGAAAACACAGGGAAACTTTAACAATGAGCTGGGTCTGCCTCTGACTGTATTCAGACTGAGAGACGAGGATGAGATCGCAGTTCTGGAGATGGGAATCAGTGATTTCGGAGAAATGACAAGATTGGCAAAGATTGCCAGACCGGATACCTGCGTGATCACGAATATCGGAACCTGTCATCTGGAGAATCTGGGAGACAGAGACGGTGTACTGAAAGCGAAGACCGAAATTTTCAAATATCTGAAGCCGGAAGGACACATTGTATTGAACGGTGATGATGACAAGCTTTCCACTGTCACAGAATATGAAGGCATCCGTTCTGTATTCTTTGGCATGAGGGGGAATTGTCAGGTTTACGGAGATGAGATCGTCAGCAGAGGATTAAAAGGAATGACCTGCACCATCCATCTGGGAGAAACTGCATTCTCTGTAGATATCCCCATGCCGGGCCGCCATATGGTCTACAATGCGCTGGCTGCAGCAGCTATCGGAAATATCTACGGACTGACCACAGAGCAGATCAAGGCAGGCATCGAAAGCCTGGAGCCTATCAGCGGCCGTTTCCGCATGATCGAGACAGAGAAGTTTCTGATCGTAGATGACTGCTATAATGCCAATCCTATGTCCATGAAAGCATCTCTGGATGTACTGAAAGACGGTGCAGGACGAAGAGTCGCTGTGTTGGGAGATATGGGAGAACTGGGAACCAATGAAGTACAGCTTCATGAAGAAGTTGGAGAACATGCCGGAAAATGCGGCATCGATGTACTGATCTGTGCCGGACCTCTGTGCAGGCACATGGCAGAAAAAGCTGCCAGCGTAAATCCATCTCTGAAGGTGATCTATGAACAGGACAGAGACAGCCTCATGGAGCATCTGCAGGATTATGTGCAGCCGGGCGATACCATTCTGATAAAAGCGTCCCACTTTATGAAATTCGAAGAGGCAGTGGAGAAGCTGCAGAACATGTAAGCTGCCTGAAATGGGTAAGATATGACATTTGATACAGGATGATGCCGCAGAGAGCATCATCCTGTATTTTTTTGCAGGAATTTGATGAACGATTTTTGTTTCACTGGAAGTTCAGCGGGGGTATAATAAACTCAGTTCAGAATCTGAAGGAGGATGTTATGCTGGAGAAAATCATGGATCTGCATATCCTGCTTTACGCCATGGCAGCCCTGGGCGGCCTTGGAGCAGTGGGAATGCTGGCGACACATCTTACTTACCGAAGACTGATCAGAAAAAATACAGGGATAAAAACAAATCTCAAAGAAAAGTGGCTGAACCTCTGGAAGACCAGGGACAGGCTGTTAAACAGAATGAACAGGATGGTATGGTACCCATCCCTTCTATCTACCGCTCTTCTGGGTGCAGCTTTCTGGTTTTTTAACAGAAACCAGGAGGGGCTGTCTTTAGGGTATCTGTATGTAGGGGCGATTATCCCTGCTGCATTATTACTGCTTCGCCAGGCCCTGGATTTCACGTACAAAGAGGAACTGCTGATGAATACCCTGGCAGATTATGTGGAACAGGTGCGTACCTGGGTGGAAGAAATCCCGGCACCTGCGAAAGTAGATGAAGCAGAGAAAGAAGAAATCGTGGAACATATCGCAGAGAGTATCCGTCAGACAGCGGCAGCAGGAAGCCATTTCAGCAGGATGCTTACTCCCGAAGAGCAGGAGATCATGCGGGAGATCATCCGGGAATTTATGAACTGAGAATTATAGTCAGGCAGTACATCGTTTCGTAAAAAAGACCATTTAGAGGACAATCCGACCGGACATGCCGGGAAATATCCTATAAATGGTCTTTTATCAATATTCACCATCTTCTTCGATCACTTCAAGTTCCAGATAATCGAAATCAATCTGTTCAATAAAATTATCCTGGTAAAATCTGGCTTTCCCGTGTTTTTTGAAATGCTTCACTGTAGAATCCAGCCAGATGGGATTTCCCAGATCCATTTCATAACAGATGGACTCCAGTCCATGAAAAATCTTATGTGTTCTTGTATCTTCTGAATCATCACAGATCACGGTATCTTTTAACAGATGATTATCTTTCCATATTTTTCCCCATAAACGAAACATTCTGTCTGACCTCCATATTCAAACTGGTACATCGAAAACGATGTACTGGGACTGCTTTTGCATAATGTTATAAGCAGAAGTTGGTTTACAGTATAGCGGATTTCAGGATGAAAGTAAAGTTTGGCGCATGGTTTTGCATAAGGAAATTCCTGTTTCCTGTATCGCAAAGTTTGTTGTTGAAAAAGTGTAAATAATAACAAAATAAAGTTGACAAATAGTACCAATGTTCAATTGATGAAGCCCCTGAAATATGATATTATATTGTATAAATGTGTCAAAATTGATACATTGATACAGATAACCCGGCCTGGGGAGCACGACAACTGTCTGCTCAACTGAAGAAGTAGGATTGTATGAAATTTGTTTTGAGCAGTCATGGAAAATGATGAAAGAAATACTGGAGATTCATGGATATGCAGAGGGAGCAACAGGTTCACCGAAAATCATTCTGAAGACTGCCTATAAAGCCGGAATGATAAGAGATGAGGAGCAGTGGCTTCGTGCATTGCAGGCAAGAAATAATGTTACACATTCTTACAATCAGAAAATTGCGTTAGGAATTATAGCTGATGCAAAAGAAGAGTTTTATCAGATGTTTTGCGAATTAAAAACAGAGATAGAAGAAAATTGGCTGTAATAATCAGCGAAGGTATAGAAAGCGAAAGGAAGTATCCATTATGGGACAGATACATAATATTGAGAAACTGACAGACTGTAAATTTTTAAATTTGTACCATTTAAATGCAACAAGCATTCACAACACTCCTGTGTCATATTTTGTGGCATCCCGTGCGAAGAGTATTAACGAATTAAAGATAAAAACAGGCAAAAATACTCCGGATGGTGTAATTATTTACAGTCTTTACGGAGAGAAAAAAGACAAGGTTGTATTGGTACGTCAGTACAGATACGCAATCGGCGGATATATCTACGAATTCCCGGCAGGTCTGGTAGAACCGAACGAAGAATTCCATGAAGGTGCAGTAAGAGAAATGTACGAGGAAACAGGACTGAAATTCACACCTCTGAAAGTAGATTCTGCATTTGAGAAATCATATTTCACAACGGTTGGCATGACAGATGAATCCTGCGCAACTGTTTACGGATATGCGGAAGGTGAGATCAGCAAAGATGCACAGGAAGACACAGAGGAAATTGAAGTTGTACTTGCTGACAGAGAAGAAGTAAAGAGGATTCTGCGTGAAGAAAATGTAGCGATCATGTGTGCATATCAGCTTATGCATTTCCTTCAGGATGAAGAACCTTTTGCATTTTTGAAGGAAGAACTTTAAACAAATCAAGCAAGTAGCGAAGTGGATGATTTTATCTGCTTGACTAAGGAGAATTAAAGGAGGATTAAGATAATGGCAAAATGGCAGAGAAGCTTCTTCCAGCCTGTGCTTCCGCTGGGAGAAGATGGACGGAGAGTTACAGGAAGTAAAGAACACATTGCACTTTCCAGAATGGCAGCAGGAGAGGGAATGGTCCTTCTGAAAAATGAGAAAAATACACTTCCGATCCGGAGAGGGACGAAAGTCGCATTCTTTGGTAAGGGTACTGTAGACTACGTAAAAGGCGGCGGAGGAAGTGGCGATGTAACTGTAGAATATATCCGTAATCTTTATGAGGGCATGAAGATTAAAGAGGATGAGGGAAAAGTAGAAGTTTTCGATAAACTTGCGAAATATTATGAAAAAGATATTCAGAAACAATACGCAGATGGTGCAGTACCAGGTATGACAGTTGAGCCGGAGCTCCCGGATGAACTTCTGAATGAAGCGCGAGAATATACAGATACTGCAGTAATTACTATCTGTCGTTTCTCAGGCGAAGGATGGGACAGAAAATGTGAAGCAGCACAGGATGGATACGTTCTTGATGGAGAAGAAAAAAGAAACTCTGAACTGTCAGCGAAGATTTTTGAAAACGGTGATTTCTGCCTGACAAATGCAGAGAATGCCATGGTAGAGAAAGTAAAGAAAGCATTCCCGCATGTAATCGTAGTGATGAATGTTGGCGGTATCGTGGACACGAAATGGTTCAGAGACTGTGATGAGATCCAGTCAGTACTGATGGCATGGCAGGGCGGTATGGAAGGTGGTCTTGCAACAGCAGATATACTTTGTGGTGATGTTAATCCATCCGGTAAATTATCCGATACTTATGCAAAAGATCTGGAAGATTATCCATCCACAGCAAACTTCCATGAGTCTGCATTCTATGTAGATTACACAGAAGATATCTATGTGGGATACCGTTACTTTGAAACAATTCCGGGTGCAGCGGAAAGAGTAAATTATCCGTTTGGGTTTGGACTTTCCTATACAGACTTCGACTGGAAGATGACTGGTGCTTCCGAAGAAAACGGTGTGATCACGGTTCTTACTGAAGTAACCAATACAGGAAAAACAGCAGGAAAAGAAGTTATCCAGCTTTATTACGGAGCACCACAGGGGAAACTTGGAAAGCCTGCGAAAGTACTGGGGGCATTCAAAAAGACCAGTCTTCTTCAGCCGGGTGAACGTCAGATCCTTACCCTGAAAATTCCTGTGGATCAGATGGCATCCTACGATGATCTGGGTAAAGTATGCAGATCAGCCTATGTTCTGGAGGCAGGAGAATATGCGATCTATATCGGTACAAATGTAAGAGATGCAGCGAAGATCGACTTTACATATGTAGTAAAAGAAGACACAGTAACTGAGCAGTTAAGCCGGAAGGCAGCACCATATCATCTTCAGAAACGTATGCTTGCGGACGGTTCTTATGAGGAACTTCCACAGCGTGAATATGTGGAAGAAGAAGGACTTCCGAGACAGGATAAATATGCCATCGGTCTTCCATGCCCTGATACAAGAGGACAAAAAGGAATAGACTTTCTTGATTTTCTTGATTCCAAGGGAGTTCGCTTCTCTGATGTAGCAGATGGTAAAATGACATTGGATGAGTTTATGGATATCCTGACATTGGATGACTGTATCAATCTCCTTGGCGGACAGCCAAACACAGGATGTGCCAATACATTTGGAATGGGAAATCTTCCGGAATACGGAGTCCCGAATGTGATGACTGCAGACGGACCAGCCGGACTTCGTATTCTTCCGAAATGCGGAGTGAATACAACTGCCTGGCCATGTGCCACACTTCTTGCCAGCACCTGGGATGAAGAACTGGTAGAGAAAGTTGGTAAAGCAGGAGCAGAAGAAGTAAAAGAAAATAATATCAGTATCTGGCTTACTCCTGCCTGCAACATTCACAGAAGCCCGCTCTGTGGCCGTAACTTTGAGTATTATTCTGAAGATCCGTACCTTGCAGGAAAGACAGGTGCAGCTATGGTAAGAGGCATCCAGTCTCAGCATATCGGAGCAAGTGTGAAGCATTTTGCAGCCAATAATAAGGAGACAAACCGTAAGGATTCTGATTCCAGAGTATCAGAGAGAGCACTCCGTGAGATTTATCTGAAACAGTTTGAGATCATTGTAAAAGAGGCTCATCCATATACAATTATGTCCTCCTATAACCTGATCAACGGCATCCACGCATCAGAGAACAAAGAACTCCTGACAGGTATTCTCCGGGATGAATGGGGATTCGACGGACTGGTTACAACAGATTGGTGGACCTTCGGAGAACACTACCGCGAGACAAAAGCAGGAAACGATATCAAGATGGCAGCAGGATATCCGGAACGCATAAAAGAAGCATATGAAAAAGGGCTTATTACTGAAGCAGAAATCCGTCTCAGCGCAAGAAGAATCCTGAATATGATTCTGAAAATTGACTGATGAGTATCACTAATATTTTATACAGGAGCAAAAAAGATGATGGATGAGCGTAAACGAAGTTTAAGAAAAGAAATAGTCAGGCTGGCACTTCCGATCGCACTTCAGCAGTTCATGACAGCCCTGGTCGGAGCATGTGATGCGATCATGCTGGGAAAGTTAAGTCAGGATGCCATGTCAGCCGTATCACTGGCTACACAGGTTACTTTTGTATTTAATCTGTTTATGTTTGCATTTATGGCAGGCGAGAATATGTTTGTGGCACAATATTATGGAAAAGGGGATTACACAGGTATTTCCCAGGTGTTCAGCCTTGTGACAAAGATTTGTGGATGTATTGCAGTAGTATTTCTGGCAGGAACCCTTTTCTTTCCGGAACAGCTCATGAGAATCCTGACAAATGAGGAAACTCTGATCGTTCTGGGAAGTGAGTATTTAAGAGTCATCGGCATTTCCTATGTGTTTTCGGGAATTGCACAGATTTTCCTGGCAATCATGAAGAACTGTGGTGCAGTAAATATGAGTACCCTGATCAATGGGGTTATGGTAATTCTCAATATCGCATTGAATGCTGTTTTCATTTTTGGCCTGTCCGGCTTTCCGAAGATGGGGATTAAAGGTGCTGCACTGGCAACCGTACTTGCAACAGTTGTGCAGTTCTTGTGGAGTGTTGGTTATGTATTGTGCAGGATCAGAGCTGTGAAATTCAGTCTCAGAAGCTGTGAGAAAAAGTTATTTGGCCGTTTCTGGCAGAAAACAGTTCCGTTACTGATCAATAATCTTGCATGGGGAATAGGTTTTTCCATGTATTCTGTGATCATGGGACATCTGGGAACGGATGCTGTTGCCGCCAATGGAATAGCGAATATTTCCAAAAATCTTGTTGTATGCTTCTGCCTCGGACTTGGAAATGCAGGCAGTATCATAGTGGGAAACCGTCTTGGTGCAGACCGTCTGCAGGAAGCAAAAGAGGTAGGCGAGACACTTACCAAAACTGCGATTATTGCAGGAATTGTATCAGGCCTTGTCCTGATTGCCTTATCCCCATTTATCACAAAAATGGTAGATCTCACCCCGATAGCCCGCGGATATCTGCAAAAAATGCTGCTGATCTCTTCCTATTACATCGCAGGAAAATCAGTAAACTGTATGACAATAGGAGGAATCTTCGCAGCAGGCGGAGACTCCAAATTTGGAATGCTGTGTGATTCTGTAACTCTGTGGTGTATCATTGTTCCTCTGGGATGCATCTGCGCATTTATCCTGAAACTGCCGGTTATGGTTGTCTACTTTGTACTCAATCTGGACGAGATCATTAAACTGCCGGTGGTCTATAAACATTATAAGAAATATAAATGGATTAAGAATCTTACATAATTTTACACGTTTCACAGGCACATATACCGGATATCCGGGACTATGTGCCTGTTTTGTCTTAATGATATTTATGCATCCGCGCATAATAGCTGATGCATAAGATCACAGTGGCTCCGCTCCATGCTGCAATCTCTGCAAAGAAAATACCGTCCTGTCCGATAAAATGGGGAAGGATCAGTGCAGCACTGATACGCATGATAAATTCAGCCATACCACTTACCATAGGCATTAAGGTATCTCCCAGCCCCTGAAGTGCAGATCTGTACACGTACAGGAAGTACAAAACCCAGAGCATGGCAGCCATAATAGAGAGGTATTTGAAAGCAATTGCCAGTACCTCCTGTGTCTGCTGTGGTTCACCTGAAATGAAAAGTGAGAGAATATTTTTTCCAAATAAAAACATGGCAGCAGAAATGATCATTGAGGTAAGCAGGGAAAGCAGCATACTGCTGCGGACACCTTTCCTGATCCTGTCAATCTTTCCGGCCCCCAGATTCTGACCTACATAAGTAACGATGGCATATCCATAGGAAATAGCCGCCATTTCCAGCAGACCATAAAGCTTATTTGTAGCTGTAAATCCTGCCACAAAAAGGAAACCGTAGCCATTGATCACATACTGGACTACCAGACCGCCCACACCGATGATGATATTCTGGAATACAACAGGAATACCAAGTTTCATCAGGCGGACATTCATGCCGGAGGCAGGCATAAAATCTGCTCTGGTCAGATGAACGATATCAATTCTGCGTAAAATCAGGAAACAGTAAACAGCGGAGAAGCTCTGTGCGATCACAGTTGCGATTGCTGCTCCTGC
>SKEY01001777.1_pt1 | contig 20593 bp, 23 predicted proteins | sample 4843871 | NCBI WGS metagenome assembly SKEY01 (sample SAMN11008797, study PRJNA524170) | human gut metagenome | biome: Human fecal sample; material: Feces; isolation source: fecal sample from pouch patient p36 | host: Homo sapiens | place: Israel: Tel-Aviv | collected 2016-12-04 | reverse complement strand
AAATATTGCAATTACAAATTGTAGGAAGTATACTGAAAATGAGGTAATTAACGGAATAAAATTACAAAAGACAAGGAGTGTCGATAAAATGGATATGAGTTTAAAATTCAATGATTTTTGTCAAAGGGGTCAAGTGGCGAATTTTGATACAAGAGAATATAATGGACCTTTGGTAGATATAACGCAGTGGAACAATCCGATTAAGGTAATGACGATTGCATTTAATGATCATAGGCTAATAAAAGAAGCGGAATTGGCATCGCCAGATGTAATTGCAAATCGTTCGGAATCCCCAGCCTATTTAACATCTTTCTATGCGGATGGGAAGATGTACGGTAATTTCGGGGAGGCTTATGATGCTTATATGGCAAAATATACTCAGACGGTGACTTATAAGTCGAATTTAGCGGATAAAGAATCCAGATATATTGAAAATGGGCGGACAATGCAGGCATTGCAATGGTCTGAATTAGACTATAATATTCTAAAAAATAAGGGATCGGATATTGATTATGATACAGTAGCTACCTATTATCTTAATATGGCATATCAAGATAAATATGTTTATATAAAGGATGGACAGGGGAATATATACGGAGCAGAGAAAGGAAATGCTTTTATCTCAGGCACTGCTTCGAGTATTGATGAAGTTAAGAAGAAATATGAATATATTACAAAGAGTAAAGAGTACCAGGATATGATGGCAGAGGGAGGACCACAGAGCTTGGAGGATATCGCCACGATGCAGGCTGCTTGTAACTTTCATGCTTGGGAGAACGCATATAAAAACTATGATGTATACGATGATGCAGCATTTGCTTTTGCCTATGCAATGCAGGAAAAAACAGGTGTATATCTAACGACAAGAGGCATGAATCCACATATGGATTTTGAGAATAGTGGGAAAAGTTGCTGTATGGATAATGAGGTTTTTCAAGTGATGGCAAAGCATCAGGAGCATATGAATTTATGGGAAGATGTTGTAGGTGGCAAGTATAAAAATTTTGACGAAATTACCGAGGCTGTCCAAGATAGTGGTGATCAGACCCTGATTGCAGATTGGACAGAAGTTATGGGCTTTACCTTGAGGGAAGACGAGGATTTTTCGTATACAGAAGTAAATCCGTCTCATTATGCATTTCTGGCGGGAACAAGTACCAATAGGGAAGATGATTCAACATTGGCTAAAGCATGGTGGAATGAATTTCGTTATAATATCGGAGCAACTACAGATTTACATGGCAGTACAACAGTTACCATCACTGAAGAAGATTGGGTAAATATCCTTAACAAAGCTGATGAAATTGAAAATGTACATAATTATAAAAATGTCATGGGAAAAAAATCATCTGAGAAAAATGTCGATAAGATGGATGAAGCGGCAGATATCCTTGAGCGGATTCGCATTCTGCAAAAGCAAATGAAAAAAGCAGAAAAAGGTACGGTATCTGTTGGAATGAAATGTACGCAGGTCAAACAATATCAGCAACAAATCAATGCATTGCAGGAGCAGTTGCTAGAAGTTCGACAAAAAGAGCGGATTAAGCAGCAGGTAAATGTATACGTTTAATTTATCGAATAAATTAATTTGGTGGCAGCGTATAAACTTTAGAAAAAATGTTTTTTCAATGTTGGAACAGACAGCAAAACATAATCAACCGCTTATGGAATGGGACAATTGATACGGGCTGCACTTGATGCAGGCTTGCCTAAGTTGAGGATTGGGATTGGTAGGAGTGCGACCAATGATGGTGGCGTTGGAATGGCAGAAGCACTGGGCGCATGTTTTTTAAATAAAGATGGAGCAGTGCTGCCGTTTGGCGGGTTGGCTTTACAAGATTTAGCCGATGTTGATTTGCGTGGGGCTACGTGATGTGGAAATTATCGTTGCCTGTGATGTGAAGAATCCATTATGTGGACAGCAGGGCGCATCGGCAGTTTATGCACCACAAAAAGGGGTATCTTTGCAGGATGTGGCAAGGTTAGATAAGGCATTGACCCGTTATGCCGATGTGATGAGTGGATTGACGGGGAAGGATGTTCGAAATTTTCCGGGAGCAGGTGCGGCGGGTGGACTTGGTGCGGGATTGTTGTGGTTTAGAAATGCGCGGATGCAATCGGGGATTGATTTTATTTTAGAGTCGGTGCAATTCGCTGAAAAAATAAAAAAGGCAGATTTGATTATTACAGGTGAAGGTTGTACGGATAGGTAAACGCTCTACGGAAAAGCACCGATTGGCATTGCTGTGCTTGCTGCGCGTGATCAAATTCCGGTCATCTGCATTTCGGGCGCTTTAGGTGAGGGGGATCATGGAATCTTCAACCAAGGGACCATGGGTGCGCAATCTATTACTCCGCAGCCTATGGAGCTTGATAAATGCATGAGAAATGCCAAAGAGCTGTTAATCTTAGCAGCTGAACGAACGGCAAGATTTATTCAGCTTGGGCAAAAACTAAAACAAGAAACCATCATAAATCGGTAAATGTTACAAGTATACGATTTTTTTATTGACAAGCGAATTTGTAAGTGATATCATCTAAACCATAATTAAATGAGAAGCTCTTATCAAGAGAGGTCGAGGGACTGGCCCGATGAAACCCGGCAACCGGCAGAAATGCAGTGGTGCCAAATCCAGCAGGAGTATATTTCCTGGAGATGAGAGAAAAGCAGTGTATAAATGATAGGCTCTTTTCCTCACGGAAAAGAGCTTTTTTATTTGCCTGGAAACAAATTCTTAGAGGGGGTATTTACATGAGAAAAAAATGGTTAGGGTTAGTTTTGGCTATGGTGGCAGCTTTGAGTATGACGGTAATCTCCGGTTGTGCTTCAAATAAAGATGCGGATGCTTCGGTAGAAAAAACATCAATAAAAGTTGGGGTAACACCAGGTCCTCATGCGGAGATTATGGAAGTTGTGCAAAAAGTAGCGGCGAAGGATGGTCTTAACATTGAAATTATCGAGTTTAGTGATTATATTCAACCAAATGTCGCGTTAAATCAGGGTGAAATTGATGTAAATAGTTATCAGCATCAACCATTCCTTGATGCACAGGTAAAAGATCGTGGGTATAAGATAGAAACTTTGGCAAAAACGATTTTATTCCCAATGGGGGTTTATTCGAAAAATTTAACGGATATTCATCAAATTCCGGAAAATGGTGTTGTAGCAATTCCCAATGATCCAAGTAATGGTGGCAGGGCATTAAGTATTTTAGAAAAAGCCGGGTTGATTAAATTGAAAGAAAATGCTGGACTTAGTGCAACTGCGGCGGATATTGTGGAAAATCCAAAACATATTGTTGTGAAAGAATTAGAAGCCGCACAAATTCCATTATCTTTAGGTGATGTCAGCCTTGCAGTAATTAATACGAATTATGCAGTTTCTGCAGGGTTAGTTCCAACAAAAGACGCATTGTTTTTAGAAGATGCAAATTCACCATATGCAAATATTTTAGTCGTTCGGTTAGCGGATAAAGAGAACGTAGCTTATCAAAAATTGGTGAAGGCATATCATTCAGAGGAAGTAAAACAATTTGTCAATGAACATTTTGCTGGTTCGGGCATTGCAACTTGGTAAATAGATTAAAAATAAGGGAGTGAATATCGTTGATTCAGCTATCGAATATAGAAAAGATTTATGATGGAGCATCGGGCCCAGTTCACGCATTAAAAGGCATTAATCTTCATATTAAGCGCGGGGAAATTTATGGTGTTATTGGACTTAGTGGTGCCGGGAAAAGTACATTAATTCGGTGTATTAACATGTTAGAGCGTCCGACAAAAGGAAAGGTCATTGTTGATGGCGAAGATTTGACAGCGATGTCAGATAGTCAGCTTAGAAAAGCTAGAAAAAGTATCGGCATGATTTTTCAGCATTTTAATCTGCTTTCTTCAGCTACTGTCTATGAAAATGTAGCGTTTCCATTAACATTAATCGGAACAAAAAAATCGGAGATAGAAAAAAAGGTTTTACCTTTGTTAGAATTGGTAGGACTTGCAGATAAAAAAGATCAATATCCTGCGCAACTAAGTGGTGGTCAGAAGCAAAGAGTAGGGATTGCGAGAGCTTTGGCAAGTGATCCGAAGGTGCTTTTATGCGATGAAGCAACTTCTGCGCTTGATCCACAAACAACGAAGTCTATTTTGGAATTAATCCGTGATATTAATCAAAAATTGCAATTAACTGTAGTTTTAATTACCCATGAAATGCAGGTAATTAAAGAAATTTGTGATAATGTAGCTGTGATAGAAAATGGTGTGATTTGTGAGCAAGGGACAGTGCTTGACGTATTTACGAATCCACAGCAGGCGATTACGAAAGAGTTTATCAGTGTAATTATCAGTCGTGATATTCCAGATGCATTTAAAGATGCCAAGATATCGCAAACGCCGATTCCAAATAGCAGTTTATTAGTACGTTTATCCTTTATCGGAAACTCAGCGGAAGAACCGGTAATATCTAGCTTGATTCGTCGCTTTGCCGTAGATACAAATATTATTTATGGAAATGTTGATCATATCAAGAGTACACCATATGGCACGTTGGTTCTTGAGATTACAGGGGCAGATGAAGAGATTCAAAAATCATTGAATTATTTACAGGAAAGAAACTTAGGAATTGAGGTGATTGGCTATGTCGCAGGACATGATAATGCTATTAGCTAAAGGGTTATGGGAAACGACGTACATGGTCTGTGTATCCTCGCTTATTTCCGCATTGATTGGAATTCCGTTAGGGGTTATTCTCGTTACTACAGATAAGGGGCATATTTTAGAAAATTTATCCTTTAATCGAATTTTAGGTGCAGTGGTAAATGCTGCACGATCAACGCCATTCATTATTTTAATGGTTGCAATTATTCCATTGACTAGAATCATTGTAGGTACTTCTATTGGTACGGAGGCGGCTATGGTTCCGCTTACGTTGGCGGCAATTCCGTTTGTGGGTCGTATTATTGAAACTTCATTAAAAGAGGTTGAACATGGATTGATTGAAGCGGCGCAATCAATGGGGGCAACACCTTATCAAATTATTACGCGGGTGATGATTCCGGAGGCAATGCCATCTATTGTTTCGGGAATTACGATTACCGTGATTAACTTGATTAACTATTCTGCGATGGCTGGTGCAATCGGCGGCGGAGGACTTGGAGATTTAGCAATTCGTTACGGCTATCAACGGTTCCGTGGAGACGTGATGTTAACTACAGTTATTATTTTGATTATTCAAGTACAGTTGGTACAATCTATTGGGGATTATGTGGCAAATAAATTAAATAAACGTTAAGTTATTGGTATCCACAGCAGTTTTGCTGTTAAGATATAGAATTAAAATGGAGGGGACATATAGAATGAAAAAAATCACATTACTTTTGGTTTCGTTACTTATGGTTGTTATGGCTGTAGCGGGCTGTGGCACAAATGCACCTGCAGCAGATAAAGCGGCGGACAACAAGGTATTAAAAGTTGGCGCGACAGCGGTTCCGCATGCGGAAATTCTTGAGGTGGTAAAACCTATCTTAGAAAAGGAAGGCATTAAATTAGAAATCGTTGAGTTTAGCGATTATGTACAACCAAACTTAGCTGTTTCTGATAAGGAATTAGATGCAAACTTCTTCCAACATACACCTTATCTTGAAAAATTCTGTGCGGAACGCAATTTGAAATTAGTAAATGTTGCCGGTGTTCATCTTGAGCCAATGGGCATTTATTCAAAAAATATTAAAAATATTGCAGATACAAAAGATGGTGCTAAAGTAGGCATTCCAAATGACCCTACAAATGGCGGTCGTGCATTAGCACTACTTGCTAATGCAGGTTTAATTACATTAAAAGATGGCGTTGGCATTCATGCAACTGTACCAGATATCACTGCAAATCCGAAAAACTTAAAAATCAATGAACTTGAAGCAGCACAATTGCCTCGTTCACTTGATGATTTAGATCTTGCTGTAATCAATACAAATTATGCACTTGAAGCAAACCTTGTACCGGAAAAAGACGCATTATTTATTGAACAAAATGATTCTCCTTATGTAAATATTTTAGTAGCACGTGATGGGGATGAAAATCGTCCAGAAATTCAAAAACTAGCAGCTGCTTTAAAATCCGAAGAAGTGAAAAAATTTATCAATGAAAAATATAAAGGGGCTATATTGCCTGCATTCTAAATCATAAGAAATAGATGAGGAATAGGGGTGACCAAAGTTTTATTTTGGTCACCCCTTAATTTTTGCAAAAAAAGAAAGCATTATAGTTATGCTTTGCATAAGATAGGGTAATATTATTACGTTGAAACGAGGTGGAGTTGGTGTCTGAGGAAGAGAGAAAGCTAAGGCCGGCAAAATGGCAAAAACCAGAAGTAGAAGATACACGAACAAATCAAACTGAGATGAAGAGAGAGCCAGACTGGCAAAATCGACAAGAAAATATGTGTAGACCTCAACCAAGAGGATATTGTTATCCTAGAGTTGGGGCATTGCAAGGAGGATGCTATCCAGGTAGGTATATTGGGTGGTATCATCATCATCATAAATGTCCACCGCGACATCTTTGTTATCCGCGTGCTTATTATCAATATTAACTATTGTAGTTTATATATAAAGAGGTAAAAGGTATAGTTGTCGAAGGTCTGGTCAGAGGGAATGTTAATTCGACAGTAAAGGCTGGCATCATTTGTGGAATTCCTGTTGTTCTTGCAACGAGAGTTCATAGTGGTAGAGTACTAGACACTTATGGTTATGATGGTGGTGTAAAATCATTTAAAGACTCTGGTGTTATTTTAGCTGGAGAGTTAACTAGTCAAAAAGCACGTTTAAAGTTAATGGTTGCTTTAGGTATAACAAATGATATGAAAAAATCGGCAAGATATTTTGACAACTAATAAAATATTGGTTCCTAAAGAGGTATCGTGCTAAAAATTAGTACGATACCTCTTTTTCATAAAAATAGCTCTAGACTACCGGAATTTTGAGTGTTTATTACTATATTTATGATGGTATATTTTTTTTGCTCGTTTGCTAAAGATAATTTTTGGTAAAAAGGTTTAAAATAATAAAATATTAGCAGGATTTTCCGTGGAAAGGTGAAATAATAGTATCGTTGTATTTTAAATTTTAATTAGAGATGGGAGAGGGATATGAACAGTTTTCGACTAACTAAAAATGCCATGCACCAATTGGCAACGGAGTATACAACTCCATTATTGGTAATATCTTTAGAGCAGATTGAGTATAATTATCGATTTTTGGCTAAATATTTGCCGCGAGTAAAAGTTTTTTATGCGGTAAAGGCAAATCCAAATGATGATATCGTCAAGAAGGCTGCTGAATTAGGGTCTTATTTTGATGTTGCATCTGATGGAGAAATGTTGCAATTAACTAGATTAGGTATTGGTGCGAACCGTATGGTATATGCGAATCCTTATAAGACACCAAAAGGGCTTGCAGTAGCGAATCGTACGGGAGTGAATAAATTTACGTTTGACAGTGAAAGTGAAATCTATAAGATGGCAAAGGCAGTTCCGGGAGGAACGGTGCTTTTACGTGTCAGAGTAGATAATCCGAAAGCATTAGTCGATTTAAATAAAAAATTTGGAGCCGCGGTGGAAGATGTGCCGCGTTTATTGAGGATAGCACGCGATCAAGGTCTTGATGTTGGAGGACTTTGCTTCCATGTTGGAAGTCAATCACCAACTGCAGAAGCGCATATAGAGGCACTTCATATTGTGAGAAATTTATTTGATAATGCACAAAAGGAAGGTTTTAATCTTAGAATTCTAGACATTGGTGGAGGCCTTCCAATTCCAACATTAGATGCAAATATAGACCTTGCTGAAATAGCGGAAGATATAAATATAGCTTTGGAAAAATTATTTCCAGATACGGAAATATGGGCTGAACCTGGTCGTTTTATTTGTGGCACAGCGGTCAACTTAATTACTAGTGTGATTGGAACGCAGGAGCGTAATCATCAGAAATGGTATTTCCTTGATGATGGTCTTTATGGTAGTTTTTCTGGTGTGATTTTTGATCATTGGGAATATGAACTAGAGCCCTTTAAAGAAGGTGAATTATATCCATCTACAGTAGCTGGTCCAAGCTGCGATTCATTGGATGTGTTATATAGGGATAGAATGATGCCTAAACTAGAAATAGGAGACTTGTTGTTAACTGCAAATTGTGGGGCATATACTTCGGCATCTGCTACAGAATTTAATGGATTTGCAAAAACTCCAATGATAATTTGGGAAGATGTTAAAAATAAAATAAAGTAAAGTTAGTTGAAAAGTCTATGATAAATAGGTGGATAACTTATTTGTTATAGACTTTTTCATATAAAAAACAATAGTTATCCACAAACTTATTCACATAGTGCATAAGTTTGTGGATAAGTTTGAGTATAAACCATAAAATAGTTAGGTTTTTAAGAAATATCTTGTGGATAAGAAATTATCCACAAAAATAAAATATGTGAATAACTTATGGTTTTATGTTGATTTATTATAGAATGATTTTTATCTTGACGTATTTTGGGGTATAATAAAAAATAATGTTTCAATTTGAAAAAGGATGATAAAATGTGTGATCTGGATGAAAAAACATTAGATAATATTATAAAAGAAACAATTCACGCAATGGAAAATGGAAAGACACAAATCTTTGAAATTTATGAAGCGGCTTGCGATGAAGTAAAAAATGTTAAAAAAGACATTGAAGAGTTAAAAAAAATGGCAGAAGAGATTATTAATAAAGTTGATGATCATGAAAAAAAAGAACGCCTTGCTAGGATGAAATTAGCGCAGGTAAGCTGTAATTTTAAGCTTTATAATGAAACGGATATAAAAATATGTTATGAAGAAGCCAGACAAATTCAAATTCAGGTGGCTGTTCTACGAGAGCAAGAACAAAGTATGCGAAAAAAGCGTGATGAAATGGAAATTCGCCTTAAGCAATTGATGGGAACGGTAGAAAAGGCGAAGCAGCTCGTTTCACAAGTTGGTGTGGTATTAGGATATTTAAGTGCGCAGATGGGTGCAGTTGCAACGAAAATGGAGGAAATGAATCAGGAGAAATTACTTGGTGCTACGATTATTAAAGCGCAAGAGGATGAAAGGCTGAGAATTTCGCGTGAGATTCATGATGGCCCGGCACAAATGATGGCAAACGTTGTTTATCGGACGGATATTTGTGAGCGGTTATTGGCTATGGATACAGAAAAGGTGCGTGAAGAACTACATGATCTTAAGGCGCAGGTACGCAATTGCTTGACGGAAACGAGGAAGATCATTTTTGATTTACGCCCGATGGGACTGGACGATTTAGGTTTGGTAGCAACGATTTTTCACTTTTTAGAAAAGTTTGAAGAACGCAATCATCTTATTGTTGATTTTAATGTGATTGGAGAAGAGGTGCGCCTGGCAAGACATATTGAAATAGGTGTATTTCGTGTAGTTCAAGAGGGAATAAATAATATTCATAAACATGCACAAGTAGATCAAGCAAAATTGGTGGTCGAATTTCATCATGAATATTTGTCTATTACTGTTGAGGATGAAGGGATTGGTTTCAATGAAGATGATGTTGATGTGCATGAAGGAGAATGCTATGGGTTGCTTGGTATGAAAGAGCGTATTTCTTTGCTGAAGGGCAGATTAACGATTATTTCAAAAGCATTTGAAGGAACAAAATTAAGAATTTTAATCCCGTTGGTGGACAAAGAATAGCAAAGGAGCTTGCTGGTGAACGAAAAGCAGAAAACAGTGCCGATACTTACGGCAATGAAACGATATGTAGAAGATGGTGCAGTTGGATTTCATACGCCGGGGCATAAGCAGGGTAAAGGAATGGATGCGGAATTTTTTGATTTAGTTACGCCACTTGGATTAAAAACCGAAGTGTCTTTAATGGAAGAGTTGGATGATTTACATGAACCGGCGATGTGTATTAAAGAAGCACAGGATTTAGCTGCTGAGCTTTATAACGCCGACTCCAGCTATTTTGTCATCAATGGAACAACAGGCGCAATTCACGCGATGATTATGGCGGCAGTAAATCCGGGAGATAAAATTATTATTCCGCGAAATGCGCACCGGTCTGTGATTGGTGGGGTCATTTTAAGCGGAGCAGAGCCGATTTTTGTTTTACCGGAAGTGGATATAGAGCTGGGAATTGCGATGGCAGTATCACCGGAGCAAATTGAGCAGGCGATAAAAGAACATCCTGATGCAAAAGCTGTATTAGTTGTGTATCCAACTTATTATGGTGTGGCTTCTGATATAGAGAAAATTGCTTCTATTGTACATAAAAATAAAATGCTGCTACTTGTAGATGAAGCGCATGGACCTCATTTAAAATTTAGTAATTATTTGCCGATACAGGCAATAGATGCGGGAGCTGATATTGTTGCGCAGAGCACACATAAGATTTTAGGAGCTATGACACAATGCTCAATGCTTCATGCACGCCATCATCGTATTGATGTGCAAAAATTGAAGACGATGATTAGTTTAGTTCAATCGACGAGCCCTAATTATTTACTTTTAGCATCTTTGGATGTAGCACGGCGGCAAATGGCGGTTGAAGGAAAAGCTTTATTAAAGCGAGCGGTTGATTTATCCATTTGGCTTAGAAATGAAATCAATAAGATTGAGGGACTTTATTGCTTTGGAGAAGAAAAACTAGGTGCGCAGGGCGCATATGCACTTGATATTACGAAGCTGACTGTCACGGTTAAGGGACTCTATATGACAGGGGCAGAGGCTGAAAAAATTTTACGCTGCAAATATAAAATCCAAGTGGAATTATCTGATTTATACAATATTTTATTTATTCTTTCCTATGCGGATGGGCAAAGAGAAGCAGAAACATTATTAATGGCATTGCGTAAGCTGGCTGAAGAGGTAAAACAAAATTCTACCCCAATAAATGCTTTAGCCTGTGTGAGTTATCCGTATAAAATTTTAACAAAACAATCACCTCGTCAAGCATTATTTGCAGTGAAGAGAGAAATGCAATTTCACGAATCAGCTGGATGTATTTGTGGGGAAATGATTACTTTTTATCCACCGGGTATTCCACTGATATGTCCAGGCGAAGTGATTACGCAGGAGTTAATAGATTATTGTAAAATGATGCAGCAGAGTGGATTAAAGGTAGTGGGTCCTAATGATGCATCGCTTACGACAATTCAGGTTGTTGCTGAATAATTTATCCGATGGCTAACGGATCTGATTTCAGTGGGAGTTAAAACACATACGGAAAGAGCATTGTTTATTTTTTAAGGTGGTGTGACGGTGGGAAAGATATTTTGTTTGATGGGAAAAAGCAGTTCGGGAAAAGATACGATATTTAAAAAAATATTGAACGAATTGAATATGGAATTAAAACCTGTTGTCACGTATACAACACGCCCTAAAAGAAATCATGAAGTTGAAGGAAAAGAATATTATTTTATCAATGAGGAAAGAGCGCAATCATATGAAAAGAGCGGATGTTTAATAGAGAAGCGCATTTACCATACGGTAGATGGAGACTGGATTTATTGTACAGTCGATGATGGGCAGTTTGATTTAAAAAAATATAGTTATCTCATGATAGGAACACTAGAGGTATATCAAAGTCTTCAAGAATTCTTTGGGAAAAGAGCGATTGTTCCATTATATCTACATATAGATGATGGAGTTCGATTAGAGCGTGCATTATCCCGTGAACGACAGCAGGAAAATCCAAATTATGAAGAGGTATGTCGACGTTTTTTAGCAGATAGTGCAGACTTTAGTAATGCAAAGCTTGTGAGATGTGGGATTGATGAACGTTTTGAAAACCATGATTTGAGAGAATGTATGAAGCGGATGAAAGCATTTATTTTAGAAGAGCTAAAAAGCAAATAGTTCACTTGAGTAAAAGATGCAATTTGATTGCATCTTTTTTATCTATTAGGATGCAGATGGGAGAAAAAATGTTCTGCATTAAATTTTGTATTATATAAAAGGATTTTTTAGGAAAAGAGAATAGGTTAGGTAATAAGATTGATTGCTTATTTTAAATAAAGGAATTATAATTTAAAGTAGGTATATCTATCAAAGTTTCTGGAAGGTGGATTAGAATGAAAGTTGGTAATATGGGGGCGCGAAGTTCATTTCCTGTTGGTGAACATGATGCGAACTCTAAGATAGGGAAAAAAACGAGTCCATTTTCATCTGAACTTACGCATAGCCAAGATGAGATCTCCTTAGAGCGTTTGAATGAACTGCTTGAAAAGATCGATAAGCAAGGAGCTAAACTGACGCAAACACCGACTTATTCGGAATTAAAATCATATCGTGATTTAGTAAAAACTTTTGTTGGCGAAGCTGTATCGAGAATGTATACGATTAATTCGCAGACTGGATGGGATAGGCAAGGCAGACAAAAGGTGTATACGACGATAAAAAAAGTAGATTCTGTTTTAGAGAGTATGACAGAGGATATTCGGACTGGACAAGCTACAAATTTATCTATCGTAGCTAAGCAAGATGCAATTCGTGGTATGCTTGTCGATTTATATATGTGATGGTGCTGAAAATGAATTGGCATGATGTAATCGGGCACGAAGATGTAATTGCTGAGTTAAAAACGATAATGAGGCAGGGGCGAATGCCTCACGCAGTTTTATTCATTGGGTCGGAGGGAATTGGAAAACAATTGGTTGCGAGAATTATGGCGGCGTCACTTTTTTGTGAAAAGCAAAATGGAACCCCTTGCGGAGAATGCTTTTCTTGTCGGCAGTTTTTCAGCAATCAACATCCGGACTTTTTCTCTTTATCCCCAGAGGGTAATAGTATAAAAATTGAGCAAATTCGTCAGTTGCAAGGTGAAATTTCTTTAAGTCCGTATTTAGCTGATAAACGGATTGTCATTATTGATAAAGCAGAATTAATGACGGTGCAGTCAGCGAATAGTTTATTAAAGACGTTGGAAGAACCGCAAGGTGATGTTATTTTCATTCTACTTGCACATAGCCGTCAGAGCTTGTTGGATACGATTTTATCCAGATGTCAAGTATTTAATTTTCAGCCATTAAAAGTTTCTGTATTAGCACAAGCTTTATTGTCTAAAGGCATTGATAAGGATAAAGTAGATATTCTCGCCCGATTATCAGATGGGAGCATAGGAAAAGCATTAGAACTTTGGGAAAAAAATGGACTGCAGCTTCGTAAGCAGGCTATAGAAGTTCTTGATTGTATAGATCTGGATGATATTTGGCGAGTGAGTACGGCTTTAAGTGAATTGGAGCGCAATCGCTTATTAGAGGTGTTAGAATATCTCAGTATGTTATGGCGTGATATGCTGGTATTGCATGAAGAGTGTAATGGTGAATTAATATATAACATAGATATGAAAGAAATCTTAAATAATAAAAGTGATGCATGGTCAACAAGACGGCTTTTGGCGGCGTTGCAACTACTTAGTAAAGTGCGTATGTCATTAAAGTCGAATGCAAATGCTAGACTTGCAATGGAATCATTTCTATTAAAATTAAGAGATTTATAAGGAGGCTGCATGTGCAAACGGTAGTTGGTGTACGCTTTAAAAAAGCGGGTAAAATATATTATTTTGATCCTGGTGAGCTAAACATTTTAGAAATGGACGATGTCATCGTTGAAACTGCACGCGGAGTGGAATATGGTCAAGTTGTTATCGGACCGCGTGAGGTGGAAGAAGACCAATTGGTTTTACCATTAAAAACAGTACAACGAAAAGCTACAGAGGCTGACTTGGCAAAAGTAGAAGAAAACAGGCGCAAGGAAAAAGAGGGCTTTGCAATTTGTGAAAAGAAAATTGCTGCTCATAATTTGCCAATGAAATTAATTGATGTAGAGTATACGTTTGATGTAAATAAAATTATTTTCTATTTTACTGCTGATGGAAGAATTGACTTTAGAGATCTTGTTAAGGATTTAGCAGCAGTGTTTAGAACGAGAATTGAACTCAGACAAATTGGCGTTCGTGATGAAGCAAAATTGATGGGCGGTATTGGCTGTTGTGGTCGTCCGCTTTGTTGTGCTACGTTTCTTGGAGATTTTGAACCAGTATCTATTCGAATGGCAAAAGAGCAGAATTTATCGTTAAACCCGACAAAAATTTCAGGTATTTGTGGCCGTCTGATGTGCTGCTTGAAATATGAAAATGATTGTTATTGTTCATGTTCTTGCAAAAAAATTGTTGCGCCGAAACAAGGTAGTAGAGTCATTACGATAGATGGTGAAGGTAAAGTAATTTCTGTGAACAATCAACGAAAAACAGCGACGATTTTACTTGATGATAATAAAACAATTGTAACTTCGTGGGAAGATGTCGTTGAAAAGGACTGATTTTCTGTTAGCAGATGGCGAACGCTTAGATGATTTGCAAATTGATGGGTTAAAGGTAATTCAACATAAAGATCAATTTCGTTTCTCTGTAGATGCAGTATTATTATCACATTTTGCGCACTTGAAGAAAAAGTCACGTGTACTAGACTTAGGGACGGGTACAGGCGTTATTCCGCTACTATTAACAACACGTGGTGCAGACAATATTACGGGAATAGAAATTAACGCTGTGATGGCTGATTTAGCCAAGCGTAGCGTTAAATACAATCAATTGGAAGACAAAATTAAAATTGTGCAGTGGGATTTACGTGAAATTCGAAATTTGTTTCAAGCCAGCATATTTGATTTAGTTGTGGCAAATCCACCGTATCGTCCCGTTAAGCAGGGGAAAATCAGTGAACTTGATGCGGTTGCTATAGCACGTCATGAGGTGTCTGCAACGCTTGAAGATGTAGTAATGACTGCGAGATATTTATTGAATATGCGTGGTCGCTTTGCAATGGTTCATTTACCGGAACGTTTAGCTGAGATTATTGTCGTAATGCATTCGGTGGGGATTGAGCCTAAACGTTTACAATTTGTGCATAGCAAAATGGGGAAGATGCCTGTTTTGGTTCTCATCGAGGGAGTTGTTGGTGCTAGGTCTGGACTAATAGTAGAAAAACCGTTTACGATTTATAATGAAGATGGTTCTTATCATAAAGACATTATGGAATATTACGCGAGATAATTTACAAATAAAAATGGACATACTATAATGAAGATGCAAGTATGCTTTGTCTTGCGAAGATGGTATGTTAAACATTAAAAGACAAAGAGAATGTCAGCGTTTGATTTTGCGACATTCTCTTTTTGTATTGCAAATATATTTTGATTAGAAAATAGGAGAGTCAAATGGCTGGAATTTTATACTTATGTGCTACCCCGATAGGTAATTTAGAAGATATGACGTTTCGAGCAGTTAGAGTATTAGGGGAAGTGGACTTTATTGCTGCGGAGGATACGCGTCATACGAGAAAGTTATTAACACATTTTGATTTGCATACACCGCTAATTAGTTATCATGAGCATAATAAATTCGAACGAGGACCGGAATTAATTTCAATGCTCCTGGAGGGGAAAAATATCGCGGTGGTAAGTGATGCTGGATTACCGGGGATTGCAGATCCAGGCAGTCACTTAGCACAGCTTGCAATTGAAGAGGGCATTATTGTAACGCCGCTCCCGGGAGCAAATGCAGCATTGTCCGGACTTATTTGTTCTGGGCTTGATACGACAAGTTTTTTATTCGTTGGTTTTTTACCGAAGACGAGTAGAAAGCGGCGGGAAGTATTAGAGTCTATTGTATCATCAAAAGCAACATTGTTATTTTATGAATCACCACATCGATTAAAAGATACGCTAAAAGAATGTATTACTGTTTTAGGAGAGCGAAAAGCGGTTGCATGTCGGGAATTGACGAAGAAATTTGAGGAATTCGTGCGAGGAACACTTTCTTCTTTACAAGAACATTTTCAAAATAATCAGCCTCGCGGTGAATTTACTTTAATTATTGAGGGCAATACTAAAGACGAAGAAGATTTTGAACAATTAACCGGAGAGATTTCCTTACAGGATGCTGTAGAGCAATTAATAAAACAAGGTGTAGATAAGAAAACGGCGATGAAAGAAGTGGCAGTAAAGTATAAAGTTTCAAAGCGGGATGTATATCAGGCTTTATTGGGAAAATAAAAAAGTACCCTGAAAATTGGCGGGTATAAGCCAATCTTTCGGGTACTTTTTGAAATATGTAGTGGGGGAATTACATGGAAGGTTGAGCCATTGCTTCTAAGCACTCAGAGCAAATGTTTTTTCCTTTGAATTTTGTAACTTTATCTGCATTACCACAGAAAACACATGCGCAAGATGGTTCATATTTGCGAAGGATAATGCGGTCTTGATCTACATAAATTTCTAAAGCGTCTTTTTCTTCAATAGCAAGTGTACGGCGTAACTCGATAGGAATAACCACTCTTCCAAGTTCGTCTACTTTACGTACAATACCAGTTGATTTCATCATATATTCTCTCCTTTACATTCAACAACATTCGACAATTTCTGTCTAAATAAATAGTACCAGACATTACATTTGTTGTCAACCCTGTTTTTCCCAAAAAAAACAAATAAATTCTCTATTTTCTTATTTATAGGGGAAATATTTGTAAATTAACGACATTAATATGTAGAATTTTGTCGAAAGTGTAATTAATTTCAGATAAATGTATTATAATTACTCGAAAAGAATGAATCTGAATTGCCAGTCGGAAAAATTTTTGGCTATAATTTAAGCGGAAAAACGACTTTCTTCTCCAAACATAAAAACATAATTTAATAGAGTAAGACTTGATTAAATTATGTTTTTATTCTATTGGGAATTTAGTCGCCCTCATCTAGGAGATTAGCCTGGAGGTATAATTCCTAATTATAGAAGGTAGGAGTCTAGAACGAGTTAGTTATCGAATAAATATGGAAATTTTGTAAATTTTGTATAGTTATGATAGGAATAAAATGAATAAAAATTTTATTAAATTTTTTAAAAAAATTCGTCATTTTAATTCCGACATGATAAAATGAATAGTGCGATGAAAGGGGTTTAACATTTATGGAAAAGAAATCATTTTATATAACAACACCTATTTATTATCCAAGTGATAAATTGCATATTGGGCATGCGTATTGTACGACAATTGCAGACTCTGTAGCAAGATATAAGCGTTTATGCGGGTATGATGTATTATTTTTGACTGGTTCCGATGAGCATGGGCAAAAAATCCAACGTAAAGCGGCAGAACAAAATATTACGCCGTTACAATATGTAGATAAAATTGTAGCAGGGTTCCAAGATTTGTGGGTAAGATTGAATATTTCAAATGATGATTTTATTCGTACAACCGAGGAGCGTCATCATAAAGTTGTACAAGAAATTTTTAAAAAGATTTATGAAAAAGGCGATATCTACAAAAGTACATATGAAGGGCTTTATTGTACTCCATGTGAAACGTTTTGGTTAGAACGTCAATTGGTAGATGGAAAATGCCCAGATTGCGGTCGTCCGGTAGAAACAGTTCAGGAAGAAAGTTATTTCTTCCGTATGTCAAAATATCAGGAGCGTCTATTAAAATTTATTGAAGATAATCCGGATTTTATTCAACCGGTATCACGCCGTAATGAAATGATTAACTTCATCAAAGGCGGGTTAGAGGATCTTTGTATCTCTCGTACAACTTTTGACTGGGGAATTCCCGTACCAATTGATGGAAAACATGTTATTTATGTATGGTTTGATGCACTTAGCAACTATTTAACAGCAGCGGGATATTTATCAGATGAAGAAAAGTTCAAGAAATATTGGCCGGCAGATTTGCATTTAGTGGGAAAGGAAATCGTTCGTTTCCATTCGATTATTTGGCCAATTATTCTAATGGCTCTTGATATTGAATTGCCGAAAAAGGTGTATGGACATGGTTGGTTAATCGTAGAAGGCGATAAAATGTCAAAATCTAAAGGAAATGTTATCGATCCGGTTGGATTGATTGAAGAGTTTGGTGCAGATGCGATTCGTTATTTCTTGCTTAGAGAAATAAACCTTGGTATGGATGGCAATTTCTCGCGTGATGCATTGATTCAAAGGATTAATTCTGACCTTGCAAATGATTTAGGAAATTTATTGCACCGTACACTTAGCATGGTAGCACGATTTAATGATGGAATTGTTCTTGAGCCTGGTCAAGCAGATGAAGTAGACAGATCTCTCATTGATTTAGCGAAAAAAACCGTATCTGAATATGAAATGCTAATGGATAAAATGGATATTAGCCCAACGATTAAATTGGTATGGGCGTTTATTAGCCGTACTAATAAATATATTGATGAAACGATGCCATGGGCGCTTGCAAAAGATCCAGAAAAAAAATCTCGCTTAAATACGGTGATGTATAATTTGGTAGAAAGCTTGCGCGTAATTAGTGTGCTAATTGCTCCATTTATGCCGATAACTGCAGAAAAAATATGGAATCAATTGGGCATTGCTCAAGCATTTGATGAGGTTCAATTCGCGGATATAAAATCTTGGGGCAAAACGCCTGTAGGTACGAAAGTAAATAAACCTGAGCAACTTTTCCCAAGGATTGAAGAAGAAAAAGAAGAAAAAACTCAAAAGGTAGAAGTGAAGCCAGCAGTGAATGAAAAAGTAGTTGTTGAACCGGCTGTAACTGAAGAAATTAGCATTGAGGATTTTAGTAAAGTACATTTGCGTGTAGTGAAAGTATTGGCAGCAGAAAAAGTTAAAAAAGCTGATCGATTGTTAATGCTTACCGTAGATTTGGGCGATGAACAACGAACAATTATTTCTGGAATTGCTGAGCACTATACGCCGGAAGAATTAATTGGTAAGAATGTTGTTATGGTGATTAATTTAAAACCGGCAAAAATTCGTGGTGTTGTTTCAAAAGGAATGGTTCTTGCAGCATCAATAGATGATAAATTAAAAGTAATTGAAGTAGATATGCCAGTGGGTAGTAAGGTGAAGTAAAATGTTTTTTGATTCTCATGCTCATCTTGATGATGAAAAATTTACTGATGACCGTGCAGAGGTCATTGCGCGGGCGAAAGAAAATGGTGTAACGCATATTGTGAATATTGGTGCAGATATGGAGTCTTCGGCGCGGTCAATTGGGCTGACGCAGCAGTATGATATGATTTATGCAACCGTTGGAGTGCATCCTCACGATGCAAAGAAGGTTATAGTATCTGACTATGACCAACTGGCGCAGTGGACAAGGTTAGATAAAGTTGTGGCAATTGGTGAGATTGGTCTGGATTATTACTATGACCTATCTCCGCGAGAGCTACAAAGAGAAGTTTTTATCAGACAACTTGATGTTGCTCGGCAAACGCATATGCCAATAGTGATTCATGATCGTGATGCACATGGCGAAACGATGGAGATTTTAAAACGTGAAGGAAAAGGTTTGATAGGGGTAGTCCATTGTTTTGCCGGCAGTATGGAAATGGCAGCAGAGCTGATCAAAATGGGCTGGTATATCGGTTGCGATGGACCAGTAACATTTAAAAATGCAGCAAAGCTACCGGAAATCATGCAAAAGATTCCGCTAGAGAGACTACTCATTGAAACGGATAGTCCATATCTTACGCCTGTACCATATCGCGGTAAGCGTAATGAGCCAGCCTATGTTCGCTTTGTTGCAGAGCATATTGCTGGGTTGCGGGGGATTTCTATTGAAGAAATCGCCAAAGTAACAACACAAAATGTATGTGATTTATTTAAGATAAAGCGATAAATATTACACGTTTTAGTATTTAAATAACGATGAAAAAGGAGCTGGATAACAGCTCCTTTTTCTATATACTTACATTATATAAAAATTAATTCTAAATTTTACAATATAATACTTTTAGCCCATTGAATTATGTAAAAATATGTATTACCATTAAAGGGAAAGTAAAATTTTGTAATGGATAGAAAATAAAAGAATGCATTCATTGATTAAGAGGAGAGGATAAAAATGATATCATCAGTAAGTGCAGCTTATGAAGTTAATGCGCAGTATGGAACTAAAAAAAATAAAACAGGTATGGAAGGCACAACTTCTTTTGCTGATTCATTAAAAAATCTCGCCCCGGAAAATCTTGACGACGTAAAAACTTCAAATGCTAATTGTTTAGGGATATCCAAAGCGGAATATGATAATTGTTTTTGTCTTAGTGCATTGGATGAAGCTAAAGGGCAAGTACTTTATTTTCCACCTAAACATGCATCAGAAGAAATGCAAAAATCATGGTATGATAAAGTTGGAAAAATGTCAGGGGAAGAAAAAGAGTTTTTTCTTCAGCATATTGATGCTGTGTTAACGAATGAATATGGATGGCTTGAAGGAAAAGGAACTTCCTTATATGACTTATTGCAGGGAAATGATCCAAATGGCGGAGAAAAATTCATGACAATTATGAATAATAAAATTAACGCTATCTGCTCATCTGAACAATCTTTTGCGAATTTTATGAAAAACTGTGCAGAGGGAAATCAATATGTAATGAGTCATTCGGTTACAGAGGGAATGACAGCGGATAATATTGAAGCACAAAAACAAAGATTTCAGGTATTCTCAAAAGTGTTTGATGATTTAATCGACGATTTCTTAGATGGTAGATATAAAAAAGATAATAAATAGAAAATTAAAA
>SKEY01002276.1_pt1 | contig 20676 bp, 6 predicted proteins | sample 4843871 | NCBI WGS metagenome assembly SKEY01 (sample SAMN11008797, study PRJNA524170) | human gut metagenome | biome: Human fecal sample; material: Feces; isolation source: fecal sample from pouch patient p36 | host: Homo sapiens | place: Israel: Tel-Aviv | collected 2016-12-04 | reverse complement strand
CCGTTACCTGATCCGCAACCATCTGTCCCTGGACCAGTACCGTCATTGCCATTACCACCAGTGCTTCCGTCACTTCCCGGTGTCTGAGAACCTCCACCATTTGTTCCGGTATTTCCATTTCCGTTTCCATTCGGGTTATCGGTACCATTACCGTTTGGATCCTGGTTGTCACCGGGGTTCGTTGGATCTGTCGTATCCTTGTTGCGGTCCTTCAGATCATCGATCTGCTTCTGGATCTCATCTGCCAGTTCTTTGTCATAGCCCGGCTTCTGCTCTGTGTATTCCTTTTCGATCGCTTCGATCAGGTCATTGGTGATGTCCTCATCTTTGATACCGTCCAGTCCCTTGATCGTGATCGCGATAGAGCTTTCGTTGCCGCTGCGGTCGCTTGCGACGATGCGGGAGGTGCCATGGTCCTTTACGAGCACCGTGGATCCCGCTGCCTTATCATTCAGCTTCACGCTGTCCACACCGCTCAGGTTGTCTTTGACCGTTATCGTTCTCGGCAGCCAGTAGGTCACGTTGTTGGATGCTCCTTCAAAGCTCGGTGCGGTTGCGTCCACTGCGATCCCATCCTGTGTGACAACTTCACTGATGTTTCCTGCCGGATCGATCGCACGGAAGGCCACATTGATGACTTCTTCATCATGGAATGTCAAAGGTGTCGTATATTCCTTCCAATCTGCGCCGTTCAGACTGTATTCAATTTTCAACAGCTTCGGATCGAGTTCCAATGCCCCTGCCATGTCGGTTGCGGATGCACTTATCATCAGTCCCGGCTGATAGAAGCTGTTCAGCGTCAGGCGATTCATCAGCTTCGCAGCTGCATCCTGACTCTTCTGTTTCATAGAAACCTTTACGATCGGTTTCGTTCTATCGATTTTCAGTTCGTGGGGTTCCCGGTTAATCGCGGTTCCACCATTCTCAATTGGAATCACCTTCAGACGATAGCTGCCTTCCGGGATATCCTTAATCGTATACAGCATGTTTTCAGGATCACTTGCCTCTAGGACAACCGGTTCGCCCTCCTGACCTTCATCCGCATATGCTGTATAGCGCAGCTCCTGCAGGCCGTTCACAGACGGTGTCACATGGATGTTGAGGTCTTTGATATTCGTCCAGCTGCTGATGTCCTCCTGAATCTTATAGGTCGTGATATCATCTATGATTGACAGGCGTACGGATTTTTCCAGGGTGTTCCCCACCGGTCTGGAGCTATCCACTGCACGCACGAATACGATACCTTCAAAATCCTGCGGCACGTTCCAGCTGTCTGCTGTACTCCAGCTGCCCTGCTTTGGTGTGATCGCTTCACAGGCATCTTTGCTGCAGTCTGCACTCTGGAATTCATAATGATCGATACCGGACAGAGAGTCCTCTCCCTGCGGTACGATTGTTACTGGTTCCTTGAAGAACAGTCCGCCGGTAAGATCATTCAGGATCGTCGTTTTCCCGTCGATTTCCGCCTGCAGCTTCAACTCTTCCGGTGCGGAGCCATCGATATTGTAATAGGTCTTTTCAATATCGGCAGGAGTCGACCAGTTATCCTCCTCACCCTCGATGTAATAGGCATAGAATTTATAGACAACATAGCGCCCCTCCTGTTCAAAGGTATAGGTTGGATCGTCCTCGTTCACCAGCGTGAAATTACGCTCGTTGTAGCCGATGCCGTTGCCGTTTGCATCTGCCTGCAATATCTGCGTAAAGGTGCCGGTCTTGTAGCCTGTTGCACTGTCCGGACTCTTCTGGAAGGTGATCCTTGTTCCCAGATTGTACCATTTCACAGCTTTTTCCTGCGCATAGGAGGAGAACACCTGTCGCATGAACACCATCGGACTGCGTTCTTCTTCACGCAGGACTGTTGCCGGACCGTCCGCCTGCTTCATAATGACTCTGGTATCGTATGGCAGGGAGATATATTCCCTGTCCCCACTCTTCACCTTGAACGTGAAGCGGTAGGCACTCGTCTCATTGATATAGATCTTGTCCTCATACTTCTTCCAAGGTCCGTCCTTGCCACTCGTGCTATAGTAGATTTCTTCTGCATCACTTTGTACACGGATAGTCAGCGGCTGATACCAGAAGTCTCCAAACGTAAAGCCGTCTGTCGTCTCCAGAGCAAAGCTTGGAAGCTCATCGTTGATACCGGTGACCTCAATCGACTGGATTGCACTGTCTCTTCCTGCTCCGTTTACTACCTTCACTTCATAGCTGCCGTTGCGGTATGCGGAATAACTCACCTGTGCATTTGTTCCCAGCTGTTCCCAGCTGCTGCCCTGTGAGCGGATATAAATACCGCGGATTCCGGAAAGCGGAGGTGTCGTTACTTCCACATCGATCACGGCATGATCACCAGCCGGCGTACTCTTCAGTGTGAATGCGCACTGATCCGCATTGATCATCACTTTATAGCGTACAGCTGTAGCCGCATTGCCTGCCTTATCGCTAACATTAAGCTCGACGTAGTATTCTCCATCCGGCAGCTGCAGTGTGCCCCTGCCATCTCTTACTTCGATTTTCTGTGCTGCTTCCAGTGGGGTCGCCGTATCCGCATCCGCATAACGTGCAAAGGTTGCTGTCTCTGCATCGATGCCTGACAGATCATCACGGAATTCTACAGGATAGGCTGCTGTCCTGCTCCAGGTATCCATATCCTTATCCGGCTTCACGATTTCCGGTGCCTTCGCATCTACTGTGATTCCATTGGATCGAATGATTTCTGTCTTTTTGCCGAACTTGTTTTCCCCGTATGCATACACGCTTCCACGGAAATCCTGAGACAGTGCAAGCGGTGCGCTGTATACCTTCCAGCCATCCGGATCATACCCGTTTCGCTCGTTGGCAAACTGATAATAGATCGTACCTTCTGTATCCTCACTCGTTTCCGTCTTCATGAGCGTCAGTGTGATCGTTTCATCGGCGCCGTAATACTGATCAAAGGTGATATTATTCGGTCTTCCGCTGATCGCCTCATCGCTGCCGACCTTCATCATCAGCGTTCCTGCTTCACTCTTGTCAATGTTGATATAGACGGTATCCTCAGCTGCGGATGTCGTACGTCCCAGCTCGTCCACCGTACGGAAGATGACCGTATTCTCACCGGTCTTTGAGATCAGCACGCTGTTCTTTTTGTGCCAGGTAGTTCCATTATCCAGGCTGTATTCCACCCATTCCTTCGCGCCTCTGGTATCTGGTGCAAAGGTCGTCGTGATATTTACTGCATCGCTTACCCATTTTCCCGGGTCATTGTAATCTGCATATTCATTGATGATGACCTCACCCGGTGCTTCTTTATCCACCTTCACTGCATAGGTCTCATCCATGATCGTTTCATATGTTGCACCGTTCTTCGTCAGGATTGTACGGAACTGGAATACATGGATTCCTGTCGTATCGATCTGCAGCTCACTGCCTGCCGTATATGCTTCCCAATCGCTCCAGGAGCTTCCCTGCTTCCTTCGCACCTCAACCGTCATATCGGCAGTTGATTCCGAATCCTCGGCCTTCAGCTTCACATCCCCTGTCGACCAGCTTCCAAAGGTGTATTCCTTTTCCGTTCCTTCATCGTCATAAACTGCACTCACATTCAGGATTGGATCCTCCTCGATGATGTTGGTGATTTCTATCGTCTGCTGGGCGCTGCCACCCTTTTCCATCTCCACTCGCACGATATAGGTACCGTTCAAAGAGATCGGATAGCTGTAGTCGCGTTCATCCTGTTCAGGCTGTACCTCGACCGTATCACTGCCAACACGTTCCACAGTGATCTTCTTCACCTGATCGTCTGCATCAATGTTTCCACTGATTTCGATTCCCAGATCGAAGGTTTTCACCGGCTTGCTGATATCAACCAGTGTGATCGTAGGATCATCCGCATAGATTTTCACATGAACCGGATCGCTCAGTGTAACATGTCCGTCTACCTCATCACGGATTTGGAAGGTCAGGATATGATCGCCTACCGTATCGATTGTGATCGTATCGCTGTCTGTCTTCGTCCATTCCAGTCTACCCTGGGCATCCAGCGTATTGTCAATGTTATAGTAGACGCTCTCTTTGCTTCCTTCACCATACTTCGTTCCGTCCGCGTAATCACTCGTATCCCGCAGCATCGTCACTGTCCTGCTCTGCTTGAACCAGTTTTCATAATCCTCACGGTTTTCGATATCGGGCTTCTTCGGTGCCTGCAGATCGACCTTCACCGTATATTCGCTCGTCGTTTCGATATCCTCAGCTTCACCTTTTCCTTCATATACAGCCTTAAATTCATAGGTATGCGTGCCTGTCGCTGCGATTCTCAGCTCCTGATAATAGCCGTGTTCCGCAGGTGTCCATTCACTGTCACCTTTTTTGCGGTAGCTCAGCTTCGCATTCGTATTTGTATTCGTCTCCAGTACGACAGCTCTGCCGCTCCAGGTTCCCTGTTCATAGCCGTTGTCCGCACGGTGTACGATTCCTGGTGCTTCGGATTTGATGTTGCCGATTTCCACTTCTTTTACGGCAGACATTTGTCCCGCATTATTCACAACACGGAAGTAATAGGTTCCATTCTTGATGAAATCATATGAATATTTCTCTTTTCCCTCTACCGCTGGGATCGTATCGATCACCTCATATGTATCCTCTGCCTTCTTCTCCAGCAGCTGGATTTCCTTCAGTCCGCTTCCGCCTACGACGGGAATAAGATCCCTGGCAGTCACTGCCTGCGGCTTCGTCGTATGTCCTTCCACCTTTAAATACGGTGTTATGGTATCGATCATAACCTTTGGATACTTCGTTTGTGTCCAGCCGCTTGCATCCGTCACCATAATCTTCACTACATACTGTCCATCCTTCAGATTGCGGATGATACCTTCCCGATATCCTTCCGCATCCACATTATCGGTCAGTTCCACTTCACCGCTCTGGGCAGGATCCTCACTGCTGTATTCCACCTTTGCGATACCGGAATCCACATCCTTCACCTGGATCTTCATCGTATTGTTATCGCTCCATGCGGTCGCATCCAGCGGTACCTTCAGAATCGGTGCGTTGTTATCGATCGTAATCAGATCACTGCGGATGATTCCCGTCTCGTTGCCTGCCTTATCTACACCACGGGCATAGATGACACCCTTCGTTCCCGGCAGCAGCTGGAAGTCACCGTGGTCTTCCCCATCAGCAACCTTCAGCTTCGTCCAAGGATCATCTGCATTAAAGGTCTCATTCGGCTTCACGACCTGATATTCAATCGTTTCAATACCGGAGATATTGAAGTTTCCACCAATCTCGATCGTCTGGCTGTCCTTATAGAAGATGCCTCCTGTGAGGATATCCAGGAAATTCTGATACCTATTATCACCGGCTTTAATATAGAAGTCTGTCGGGCGCGTGCTGTCCAGCTTCACATGCAGCTCACTGCTGTCTGATATTCTGTCCAGACGGTCTCTTGTACGGATCTGTACGATATGATCCTTATCGTCTACGATCTTGATCGTATCGCTCTTTGGATCCTTTGTCGCTGTCCACAACAGCTCTCCGTCGAAGTCTGTTGCGCCATCGATGTTGTATTCCAGCCATTCATCACAGCCTGCTGTCGCATCGATTCTGGCATCGATCAGCGCCTCGAACGTATTATGCCATGACGCATTGTCATATGTATCCAGCGCTTCCTGCGCAAACAGCGGCTTCTTTGGTGCGGAACGGTCAATATTGACGCGGAAGAACGCACTTGGTCCTGTCACATCCCTATAGGTACTCCTGAACTCATAGAGCATGCTGCCTTCTTCCGTTGCGACTGCTTTATACAATCCACTGTCAGCACTGTCGGATTCCATAATTGTCCAAGGTGCTTTCTCGGCTCCGGATGACGGATCGACGATGCGCATCTCCAGTGTCAGATCTTCCTCGGGAATCTTACCGCTCATTTCCCGTACTTCCAGTGTGATGTCCTGATCGCTCCATGTCGTTCCACCGGTATAGGCAGCATCCGGGTCCTTCGTCTTATATGCGCTGATCCCCAGCGTACTGGATTCATTGCTGATGTTCGTCACCGTTAGAATCTTTTCCGTTGTGACTCCGGATGAAGTCGTTGCTGTGATTTTATACACACCGTTGCTGTTGATCGTAAAGCTCTTATCTGCCAGGATATCCTGCGGAGTCGTACTTCCACTCTCCCAGGTCAGACTTGTCAGCTCTGTATACAGTCCGCTCATATCCACATCGAGCTTCACCGGAATACTCGTAACCTTTTTCTCCAGCTCCGCTTCCACCTTCAGCAGTGGTCCGCGATTTTCAAACATGACGCTGTCCAGCTTCGCTGTTCCACTCTTTCCTGCTTTATTTCTCGCATACAGATCGATCACGTATTTACCATTTGGCAGATTACGCAGGGTCACATTGTTGTCCTGATCGATATCTTTCATGTCGATTATATGCTTCTTCACGATTCCATAGCGCGTCGTCGTATACCATGCCTCATCCAGGCCGGAAAGTGTCGGCGTGATCGTTGCCTTCACCGTGTTTTCGCTCTGCCACTCGCTCATCGCTGTTGTCTGGAATACGATCTGCGGTGCTACCGTATCCACAATGATTCCTTCCTCCGTCACTGCTGTGAGTGTCCGGTTGCCGGCATTGTCGGTTGCTCTCGCATAGATTTTTCCCTGGAAGCCGTCTTCAATCGTGAAGCTTCCCGTATAAGTCTGCCAGCCGTTCATCTCATTATAGATCTCGCCTGCACCTTCATCGATCAGCTGATATTCGAGCTTTCTGTTTCCTGAAATATCACCATTCGCACGGATATCCACTTCCACTGTCTCGTCGAAAATATTCGGAAACAGGTGATTGATGAATTCCTTCGCCGTACTCTTTTCGACACGGATCTGCAGATCGCTCGGCGCCGTCTTATCGATATTGACCGTCACGCTCTGTTCCTCTGTCGGACGATCCAGCTCATCATTGCCACGGAATTTAACCGTATGAGTGCCTTCATTATCAAGGATCACACTGTCTCCTCTGATCCAGGCCGACTGATTCGCATCATAGTACTCCAGCCATTCCTCAATACCTGTCGTATCATCCGGTGTAAACGTTGCCTGGATCACCCGCTTGTCATTGAACCAGATATCTTCTGCATAGCGGCTGCTGTCTTTGATGGCGACATCCTTTACCTCATACTTGTCGATTTTGACGATGAAGGTTCTTACATCCTTTGTACCGTCATTTTTGATCGTTACAACATGGATGCCCTCGCTGTCAAGTGTGAAGGTTCCGTCACTTTCAAAATCCGTATAGGTACCACCGTCGACGGATGCTTTGAATTTCGTTGTTCCTCTTGCCTTAAAGATGACATCGTGTGCCGTCCAGGAAGGCTCTGCCGGTGCATCTGCCAGCTCCTCCGCATTGCGATAGTCGATTTCTCTGTTATCCTTATCCAGTGTCCGGATATCCAGACCCATGATATCATCCATATTCTCTGCGATATTGGTGATCTCCAGCACCTCTTCAACACTGACACCGGCATTGTTCGTCAGGGTGAAGGTGTAGGTGCCGTTCTTCAATGCCTTGTAGCGGTAATCCGGTCCGTTCAAATCTGTTTCTTCGATCGTGGTGCCATCCTGCAATGTGGCACGCATGCTCAGCTTTTTGATACCGCTGGCACCGACTTCCGGCTCCAGTACCAGATCATTTTCGGCAGTGAAGCTCAGTGCCTTGTAACCGCTGATTTTCAGCATTGGCTGCTTGCGGTCAAGTCTGATCGTTTCCGTTACCTCGCTCTGATTTCCCGCCTTGTCGCTTCCACTCACATGCAGCTCGTATTCCCCGTCATGCAGGTTGATGATCTGTGCCTTGTTGTCCCTGATTTCGACCTCTCCTTCAACTGGTGATGTCTCATAGGTCTCATAGCTGATCTTTTGGACACCGGAGGCGTTTCCCACGACAGCATTCTCCACATCAGAGAAGTCGCTCACATCGATATCCACATACTCCTGCGTACTCCATGCTCCGCCATGATGATCGATTGTGATCTGAGGTGCAACGGTATCGATCACAATGCCGTCGGTACGTATGATATTGGAGGTATTTCCTGCTTTGTCCCTTGCCTTCGCATAGATGAAGCCCTTGAAATCGTTCTCCAGCTGTACAGGGCCTGTATATTCCTGCCATCCTGCATCATCGGCTGTTTCCGCATATACATTCACGTAATCCTTTGGATCAGACACGATCTGGATGTAAACCTTGTCAGCACCCGCAATGCCATAGTTTCCGCTAATCACGGCTTCCTTTACTTCATTGTGATAGATACCGAAGGTGATCGTGCTCAGGAAGCTGGAATAGGAGTTCTTATCAATCTTCACACGGAAATCCCGGATCGTTTCTTTATCAATATATACGTTGATCCTTGTGCCTGTATCATCATTTCCGCTGCCGATCTCATCATTCTTTCTCACAAACAGCTCATGCTTTCCGGTCGTGGAGACCTCGTAGGTATTTCTGCTGTTGTGTGTCCAGGTCGTACCGTCTTCACTGTACTCTATCCATTCGTCACAACCGAGAAGGTCCTTCGTAAAGGTGGCTTTGATCGTCTGCGTTTTGTTATACCATGGTGTATCCGCGACTGCATAATCCTCCTGGTTCTGAATGATGATATGATCATCCCATACATCATCGATCCAAACGTTGAAGCTGTAGGTCTCGGACACCGCATCACTTGCATTTCTCGCACGCACGTTTATTGTGTGTCGGCCGCGACCGCTCACGGTCAGGGATGCTGTCCTTCCTTCATCCGCAGTCGCTGTCCATTCGCTGTCTCCGTCTTCTTGATATTCATAGGTGACTGCACCACTCACATCCGGATTTCTGAGCATGATATCAAGTCTCACATCTGTCGCTGCTGTCCAGGTTCCGCTCGTATAGTCGTTTTCTGTACCATCCTCTGCGATTGCTTTCCCGCTAACGCCGATGATCGGCTTCGGCAGGCTGATGCCGTTAATCTCGATATCCTTTTTGACCGTCTTTCCGGAATTCGTCGTCAGAGTCACCTCATAGATACCGTTTCCGCTATCCTTGCCAATGACAGCCTTTCCACCATAGAAATGCTGCAGGGTATCCGCTACAACGACTCCGTTTTCCTTTTTCTGAATCGTTGCATCGTACAGCCCGCTGATACCGATGGTGGATTTATTGTTCTTATCCGTCGTAATCAGCGTCAGATTCGCATTCGAGCTCGTGTACTTCACATCCAAATCGAATGCCGGTGTCGCCATATCGATGTTGACATAAGCAATCGTCTCCACGCTGGAGCGGTCATAGGCATCATTGCTGCGGATACGGATCACATGCTTCCTGTCACCCGATACCTTGATATCGTACTTTCTGGTGGTCGCATTCAGCTCAGCTCTGCGCCACTTCGGATTTGCATCTGATGCATCGATATATTCGATCCACTGCCCCAGTCCCGATGTATCTGCAGTGAATTCCACCTCCAGCGTCTGGCTTCGTCCATACCACCTCGTCTGTGTATAGTCATCCACTTCCCCGCGCACCAGTACCGGTGCTGCAGGCCGCTGTGTATCCTGTGCGATGATGATGCTTTCTTCATTACTGATCAGAATCGGTGACGCATTTGGATTGTCCGGATCCAGCATGACCGCACGGAAGCGGTATTCCCGTTTTCCGTTTCCATAGACTGAGAATCGTCCTGTCTTCGAGGATGTTTCCGTATCCTCGATGTTCGTCCAGTCACTTGTCAGCTGTACGCCATCCGCGTCATATTCCTGATATTGGAATGTCAAGTCGCCTGGCTGGATGGAGCCTTCGGTATTGCTTAATACGATTTCAACATGCTCATTTGTCCATTCACCGGATATATATTTATCCTGTGTCTCATCCTTGCCGGTGAAGGCTTCCACCTTCAGCTTCGGTGATACACTGTAAACATTTGTAATGTTTAATTCTTCCTTTGTTTTAACATAGTCGCCGTCATGCTGTGCATTAGCAATCGCTTCTACGGCGAACAGCCCGTTCTTTGGTATACGAATCGTATAGACCTTTACATCTGCACCACTAAGAACTTCCGGGGCCCGATTGGAGCTGCTCAGTCCGCTGATGCTCTTTCCATCCAGTGTCACGTTCAGCTGTCTTTCTCCACTAACCGCGGTCTGTACCTCGATGATCAGCTCCTTCTCACGTACACCTCCATCTGCACTCTTGTCAATAATTGCAATCTTTGGCGCACCGGTATCGATACGTACCGGATATACAACGGTCTCAATATGGTCACTGTTATCCTCTGCTATGAATTCGATCGTGTAATCGCCATCTGGAAGATCCGCCAGCACGGCCTTTCCTTCATCATCCAGTGTCAGTGTGCCTCCACTGAAGGCTTCGGTTCCTGCATAGGTTGTCGTATAGGTTACTTTACCTTCCTTGATTCCGCTGCCGGAATCTACTGCTGTCACCGTAATACTATCGGTATCTGTCCAGCTTGCGGAAAGATCTTCCGGTGTGATTGTCAGGCTCGGTAAGGTCGCATCCACCCGGATACCGTCATACTGCACGGAAGTTGACACGTTGCCTGCATAGTCCACACTGCGTGCAAAAAGTTTCCCGGTGAAGTCCTCTTCGATGTTGACTTCCCCCTTGTAGGCATCCTGCCATGCACTCTCATCCGGCTGTACGGCATCTGCCGCTGCGAGCTGATACTGGTATTTTTCCAGACCGCTACCACCGGCATTGTCTGCTCCGTCAAAGGTATAGGTGATATGATCCTTGAAATATGCGCCTCCCGTCAGCATGTTTAGGAAGCTTTCTGCGGCATCCTGCCACTTATCTTCCTTCTGCGTGATCTCTGTGATTGTCGGTGCCGTCATATCGATGCGTACATTTTCCGTTGTCATACTCTGTGCACTGACACGTCCCATAGAATCCTTTGTACGCACGATGATACGATAAGCGCCTTCCTGATCGATGCGGATCGTTTCCTCAGACTGTCCCTGCAGGACATCTGTCCATTTGATCTCGGTTCCTGTCGTCTCATCCACCGGATCATATTCCAGATAGTCTTCGCCCACCAGCTTCTGTATACGGTACTGAATCCATTCCGATGCACCGGTATCCGCAGGTGTGAAGGAGACCTTCACTTCCTGTGCAGCATTCTTCCATACACCGTTTTTGAATTCTTCGCTGTTCGTGAATTTCGGTGCGCTTGGTCCGGTCTTATCGATATTATCAATGGAAAGTGTCTCGCCATAGGTTGCGATATTGCCGACCTCATCTTTTACCTTGATTTTGATATCTTCTGTATTCTTTTCAAACGTATATGTGAATACCTTGGGATCATTACGGCTCGCATCCACCCACGTTGTACCATCATCCACACTGTAAGCAACGATTTTAGATGCTTCAGCTTCACCAGCGCATTCCACTCGCAATGTTACAAAGGCTGTCGTGATTTGCGGAGATTGCGGATCCAATTCCACCTTACGGATGATCGGCGCTTTCGCATCATGACGGATGCGAACGCCTTTCTTCGTTGTTGAATATGGAATATCATCAACCTCGCCGTCCTTAATGACACGGAAATACAGGTCTCTATCCATATTCTGATTTTCACCGATTTTCAATTTGAAAACATCATCTATCGCATCAATCCTTATCCAGTTCGTAGATGTTGGCGAATCTGCATATTCATAATACTTCACCGTATCGCCGTCGTTCAGACCGCCACTTAATGTGATGGTAAGATCATCGCTTGTCCACTCCCCGTCATATGCAGATCCGTCCTTATCGACTGTCGCAGTGTAGCTGATCGGTACGCCAGGCTGTTCCACCCCGATATCCACGGTTGTTTTTTTCACATCCACAGACGCCGTTGAGATATTGGCACCGCTGACCGCACGGAAATAATAGGTTCCCTCAAAATCATCCGCAATCAGAATACTGTAGGAGCCGTTCTTCTTCTGGATTTCATTCCATGGAATCTCTTCATCACTTGGTAGGTTTCCATCACCTCTTGCTTTTGGTTTCCAGCTGGAAGGGACACCACGGCAATAATACTTCACACCGCTGACCGGGATTTCCCCATCCGGTGTGATTGTAAAGCGTAGACCTTTTTTCGCAGCAGTACCTTCCACATATTCCTTCTGTGTCGCTACATCGATGATATTTAAGGAAAGCTTTGGTATCGCTTTATCTTTACGAATCTTAAAAATCTTTTCCTTCCCTTTTACATCAGCCTTAGACACGGCACGGAAATGATATTCCGCTTCTTCACTCACCTTGGAGCTGTCCGTTTCTAACACATTTAGCGGTTCATCACTTCCTGCCTTTTTCCCAAGACTCTTCCAAACAAGATCCTCAGCCTTGTTTCCAGCATCTGTCCATGTCTTGATCTCGGCAGTTGTCGTATACTCATAATGATCGACACCATACTTCAATTCCTTTATTTCATCCGCAGAAAGAGACAACGTGATTTTGATATCACTGCCACTCCAATTCGGTATGATCTGTTCATCCTCATTTTTTATATCTCCTCCTGCATACACGGTATTACTGCCATCCTTCAGCACAGCAGAAACAGCAGGAGCAGCAGGCTGCGTGGAATCCATGTACAGCTTCTGTTCAACGGTCGTTTCTCTTCCTGCCTGATCAACTGCAGTCACCTTTACCCAGAATGCTTCTTTTCCCTGCAATTCAAAATAAGGCTCACAGTCCTTGAATTTTTCATCCGCAGTCTGAATGGTCTGTGTGATGACCTCCTTGGATTTATCGACCTTGCCATCAATTGTTAGAGGTGTTGCTGTCAGCTTATATGCTTTGATTCCATTTTCAATCGGAACCGCATCCGGCTTCAACTTATCGCCATTATACATATCAGATGTATAATCGTTGGCATGTGGTATCAATTTAACATGCTCACCACTGTATTCTTCCTCAAGGTCCTCTCCTGGTTCAGAATCAAATAAAGTTTTCATTTTTGTATTCCTGAGAGTTTCTATTGTGATTGGTTTATCCTCTCCATTTTTACCTGAAGGAAAATACGGATACTTTGCATCAATAATTAAAGAAACAATAGGCAGTTGAATAGTTGTTGCATATTCTCCTGTTTCCGTATCTGCTAACTGCACATATAAGCAATTGCTGTAGTCATATCCATTTTCCGTCTGCTTTCGTTCATAGATACCTTCTTTGGAATAAGTAAATTTATCCTTACTATATGGCGTAGGATTTTCTAAATTATTTAACTCATTTAATGTACCTATTCGGATATACGGTAGATCGTTAATAAGATAATCACTTTTTGGAGCAAATGTAGCACCTTTCTCATCAAAAAAATTTTGATTTTCTATTATCCTATCACCGGTAATTGAATAATCATCACTAGTTATAGTTCCCTGTACATCAACATTGAACTCTGTTATAGCAGATGCATGATTGGATTTCGTACTGTCTGCACTGTTATCCTGTTCGTTAAATATTAGGAAAGTATAGGAACCTGCAGGCAGTTTTAATCCTGATCCTGTATTTATTATAAATTTTCCTGTTTCACTACTGATTGGTATACGATAAGAGTTGTGATATTTTCCCGTTTTTTTATCAATAGCAATTACTCTTATTCTTAGATTATCACCAGCACTTGCAGTATAATCCAATTCGATATTCTCATTCGTTTTAATAACTTTATCCTTAATCTGATTCTGTGGAATACTCAATTTTATATTCGGATCATACATTGTCAACGTTACTTGTTCATTTTGAGCATCACCATTCATAGGAGTGCCATTACCGCCAGTCGTAAACAACACTTGTGAAAGATCAGCTTGTACTACTGGCCGCAAATGTGCATCGTATTGTTCAAAGGTTACTTTATTACATTCATCGCCTTCTTTTAATTCATATGATTTTTTTGTTGCAGTATTATCAAGTGACTGTTCATATATTCTCGCGCCTCCACTTGATTTAAAATCTCCACATGTAGGGCAACTTTCTACAGGATCCCTTGCTGTATTTACAGATTTATGCGAATGCTCTTCTGTCATAGATCCCCAACACATAGGATGTGGATTCCCTGCATATAATTGAGCACAGTTTCTATATGAATCATAGATATAATTCTGCACCCTTTCTAATCCTTCAAATTGTGTAGTAGCTGACCAATAATGTGTTTTCGGATTCACATTCTGATCCGTGGTATATCTTTGTGCAACATCCCATGTAACCGTTGCTACCGTTTCACCTCTTCCATCTCTTGGCCAGATGGGCTCATCCACAGCTTTAAAACCACTGGCTCCCGGGATTTTATTTTCTTCACTTGATACAACCTCACAAGTACCGTCCTCCTTATTTATATGGCCTTTATAATAGGTCCAGGGAGAAGGTGCTGTACCAAGATGATTTAATACTTCTTTTGTACCTTCAACGCTACCATCAGTACTTGTCCAGGTTATGACTCCACTCTCCAGATTAGGATAATACTGCCCTGAATTATCTCGCAATTCTTCCAAAGCTGGTAGTTTTACACTTTTATCATCAGGGCTAACATATTGTTTAAAATCTTCAGAGTTAGCTGTTTTCTCAGCATGCCATTCCTTCATAACCTGTGCGGTATCCGTATATTTGTGTCTATTATCCTTTCTATTACTTTTCAGTGATTCTTTTTTCATCATTGTCCCTGCTTCCGGATCCAGTATGGTATACTCTTCTCCTGCAAATATAACCATATCTCCCGGCTTCAGGTCACTGTACGTTTTTATTTCCGCATTCGTCTGCACTTCATTTTCTGCAAACAACTGCCCGATATTCACAATACCGGTAGCAAGTGCAGTACATAGCGACATGGACAAGATACTTGCCCCAATCACTAGCTTTGTTTTATTCTTCATACTCCTTCTTCCTCCTGTGTCCGTCTATGACAAAAAGCATCACAGACAGCATTCCTAGTCTTTAATGAATAATTTTTTACCCTTGTTTTTTCATTTTATAACATCAGGGAAAACAAATCCTGACGCTATGGACCAATGGAAAAAGCATAGCAGGGACAGCGGTTGTGAAAAAAACATTGATTATACCCTTTTTTCAATATCTGCATTCTTTCTCTCCTCTCCCCATTTCATTCCCCTTGCATTTTTCTGGATTTTTCTTTGAAGTTCTGTTACTATATTGTCTCTTACAGTATCACACTGTAAGAAAATTCAGGTACTCAGTACTGTAAATTCTGTGAAGGAGAGTGTGCGAAAGGAATGGAGGAAACATCCATTCTTTTTATTTCCTGCTGCAGTTGTTCACTGGTCGCATGCATATAGATATTCTCTGTAATGGAAGTATTGGCGTGCCCCAGAATAGCCGCGCAGTATTTGATATTCATGCCAGATTCCAATGCTCTTGTCGCAAACGTATGCCGCAGGCAGTGAAAGTGAACACCGCAGATACCCAGTGCCTTCAGCTTTTTCTTGAAGTGATAGGTGATGTTTCTTGGCTCCATCGCCTTTCCGTTTCGGTTTATGAACAGAGGATTATGTATATCACTCTTTACTTTTTTGGGCATCGTTTTTAGATAGGTATCCAGGATGCTGTACAATGTGTCAGAAATCGGAGTAAAGCGCACACGCTTTGTCTTTGTTTCCCCATACATCAGTGGATGTGTGATTTTTCCGTTTGTGTGATACACCGTGATCCTGTTCAAGGATTCATCCACCCTGATTCTGCGGTTTATCAAGTCGATATCGTCCAAACGAAGCCCTGCCACCTCACCTATACGCAGACCTGCATGCAGCGCTACCAGCATTGTAACTTCTGAATTCCGCTGCCATTTACAGCTGATCGAGGAGCTAAGAGCGTCCTGCTCCTTCCGTGTCAGTGTCTTCACCTCTTGAGAAACAGCCTTGGGAAATACAATATCCGTGCAAGGGTTCTGTGTAAGATACGCATTCTCCACCGCCTTTTGAAAGGCTGATCTCAATACCTGTATATGTTCCTTCACCGTACGTACGGATAAGCCACCCTTATGATCCAATCTGCCATGCTTCAGCTTCATATCCACATAACACTGAAAATGTCGGTAATCCAGTTCTGTCAACAGATAATCTCCCAGCACCGGAATGATATGGGAACAGCAATACGATTTGAAATTCGCATAGGTGCTGTTACTACAGGAATGTAAAATATAAGCATCCAACCAGTAAATCAGCCACTGCTCTATCGTAGGGGTAGAATCAAAGACTCTTTTCCGGTCATATTTCTGAAGCTCCTCACGACTGATAACTCTCTTTTTAATTTTTACCATAATGCAGTTTCTCCTCTCTCTAAATACATTCCAGAATGGCTTTAAACCCCGCCTTTTTATAACAACTGGATGTATTTGTAATATTTATGCTTTATTTAATTTCATAATTTTTACATTTTCGCTTTATTAAATGTGATATTCGTGTTATAAATATAAGTGAAAATGATATATCGTTTCTTACAGTGTGATACTGTAAGAAATTTATTCGGGGCTTGGAAACAGACCCTTTTTTTATTGCTGCGAATCTATAAAAGCCTTATTTTATCGTGTTTTTCACAAACAAAAAGAAAATCTGCACGACAAAAAGAGCAACCTTTTGAATTGACAATCACCCAATGTTATCTCATACAGTTTCTCTTTTTGTTAAGATTATTATACAGGATAAATAGCCTCTTGGATTACGAAAAAACACCCCAATTTCTGGGGTGCTACACATAGTAATAAATATTTCATTTTATTTTTACATAGGTATTTATGTACTCAATCAGCTCATCTCTACAGTTGATTCCAAGCTTTCGATAGATATGCTTCAGATAGGTGTAGACTGTGTCCCTTTTCAGCTTCATTAGCTCTGCAGTCTTTACAACAGAATAGCCCTTGCTCATATACTCCAGAATATCATATTCCCGCTCTGTAAAGAGTAATTTTGTATGGAAGATCTTTTCATATGCCTGCTGAACAGTCAGCGCAAATCCCTTCTGACCACCACAGGATATAAAGGGTTTCAACAGGATTCCCCGTTCCATAATCGGAGTGATGATCCGGTCTTTTTCACATGCAGCCAACAACGCCTGATAGCACGGTCTTGCATTTTCACAGCCTTCTGTAAACAGAACGGCAATCGTTCCATACAGTTCCCCGTATATTCTTGCAAATACATGAGACTTCCATTCCTTCTTCAATATTTCCCCCACTGCTTCCAATTCCACATAATTTTGCTGATTGATCAGCATCTGCCCGATGACGATATATTGGTATAAAGACTGCGCATACTGATTTTCTGCTTGCTTGATCCATTTAGGTGTATCCATAATCTCGTTCTGTAGACAGCGAAGATATAGAATGCTGCAGGCGATCCCCTTCTCCAACTGCGGACTTGTGGCTGTGTTGTATATATACTCCAGCTGATTCATCACAAACTTCGCAATTTTTGAATCTGATGTGATGAAGGACAACCTGCCCAGCGCCATAAGTGATGCCGTGATTACAGACAGTTGTTTGTAGCGGCAGGCTATATGGTACGCCTCCCATACGTAAAGCTTTGCTTTTTGATTCAGTCCTGTTTCCAGATAATATTCCGCTTGTATAAGTTCTTTAAAGCCTGCCTCCCCATGATTTCCCAATTTTGTATATACTGTAAAATTCTTATTAACGAAATGGGTCAGCTGCTGCATACCACCTTCCTCTGTATGATACAGAAGCAGCAGAGAAGTACAACCGTTAGGCGCCAGCATACCGGAATAAGCCAGCCTTGACACCTTCCCCTTTAGATAAGCAGTTGCTATTTCAAAAATTACAAACATTTGCCGCAGATTATTGTATTGTAAAAAGCCATAGCAGACCTGTGCTTCCCCCATGATCTGTTCTTTTTGTGCGGCACCTGCCTTCATCTCCATGTCCGACAAAAACATATGCAGCTTTAGTTCCCCGATATACGGCTCCTGAAGAAGCAGAATGTAATCCTGAATCATTCGTAAATAGGCATACGGATAAACAAACATAAACACATCCGGAAATGCTTAATATATCCGTTTCATAAGAGCCGGCTCCTCCTGTGACAGACTGATTCCCGTATATTCATTTAAAAAACTATAGATTGTTTCATATTCCTCTGCATAATAAAAGTGATACAGCATAGCATGATAATTCCCATTTTCTCCGTAATGCTTTCCAATCTGCTTATGCAGTCGTCTACTATCGTAGCCGGTGATTGCCAGTTTCTCATTCAAAAAAACACGAAAGACATCTGAAAAGGAATAGGTATCCCTCTTTGGATCATAGCGCAACAGGAAGCGTGACTCCAACATATGTGTCAGTATGTGAACAGAGTTTTTTTCTTTAAAATGCATCCATATTTCCTCATATTTGAAGTCCCTGAGGATCGACAACCGCATAAACTGATTCTTCATCTCATCGGATAACGGCTGGTATACATAAATATCAATCATTCTTAGTATTTCGTGATTCGGAAGGAACCTGCCGTCTTCCTCATAATCGTTCAAAAACAAAACGATCGCCAAGATCCACCCTCCGCAAAGGTTTTGAATCCTGTCAACCGTTTCCCCGCCTGTATAGAAGTTGTTTGCCATTAACAGCTCCACCAATTCCTGATCATCAAAATAAAAGCTTCGTGCCTGAATGATATATGCAATATTTTCAAAACACCATTTATGAATACAATCCGGCAGTCGCTTGCTGCTAATGATAATCACATGCAGTGCCGCATATCTTTTAACAGCCTCCATGACGTTTAGAAGCAGCATGCAATCATGAGACAAGTCGAGATCATCCAATATGATATAATCTGTTTCCACATGAAAATCGATTTCTGAAGCTTCTGTATCGGCATCATAACAAATATAGGATGTATTCGGATTATCATAAAAATATTGCAAAACGAATGTCTTTTTCCCATACCCCTCTGGTGCACTGAGCACGATGATTTGAAAGTTTTCCAGCTCATGATAAAACTTTTTTAATTTTGTTCTTGTTATCCTCTGCATAACCTTCATCTCCCTTACTATCCCATATTATAAAAAAGACTGACATCCAATGGAACTTGTAAATTCTGGAAATTTATAAAAGAAAAGCGAAGAGCATTTCTTAAAAGGATTCTCTTCACTTTGCAAATGCGGCTGTATGCATGGACTGCTATTATTTTATATCGATAATGGAAGTATTAGCATCCGTTTGGATTGAGCCATAGGCTACTATCACCATCGCTTCCTGAAACTCTACACCTTGTATACGAAATCATCCTCTCCATTAACAAGCGTATTGAGGAGAAAAGACTATAATCTTCACTCCGCAGTATTCACTCTTTTTCGTGTTACCTAATGCGTTTAAGAATTCGTTTTTTTCGTTGATGTATTCTTAAGAAGTACCAAGCTTTTTCGCAACCTCAGTTTCCGTCATCTCATGAATGTAAAAATCCTCAATTCTTTCATAATCAAAATTGCTGTTTCAGATTCGGTGGTCCCCTGATATATCTTCTGCTTCTGTAAAGCCTTATAACTCATTTCATAACAAAGCCCCCAAACATTGTTGGAGGCCTTATTGCTTTTCCTTTCATTTTGATCATCATTATTGCAACCTCCACTACTCAACAAAATCGCTTCCCCGTTAGTATACATTACTCATTCTTAACGGCTGCAATTCTGCTGATAGATGGCTCATTCAGGATACATAAAAATCCTATTATCTTTTACTTAAATCTCTTCTGCATCCCATGTATCCTTATACACCTTGACCCATTTATAAAATGTCGACTTCTTCATCTTCAGCTGCTCACAATAGATAGACAGATTCTCCTGATTTCGGATTCGCTCCTTCAGCTGTTTTTCAAAGTCCGTCGGCAGCTCCACCCGCGGTCTCCCATAGGTCCCCTTTCCTTCCTCACGCCGTTTCAGGGCGCGTTTGATCCCTGCTCTCTGCTCTGCCTTCAGCTCCTCCCGTGTTCGCTGCATGATCATCTGATAGACTTCCATCATCCAGTCCGGCTCCACGGTCTTATTCTGGAAAGCGATCCTCACATCCTTTTTCTTACAGTTCTCCAGAAGCTCCTTCAGCTTACAGCCCGTCTGTTCATAATCCCTGATCATCCGCAGATCGATGGTTTCCTTCTCCACATAGCTTCCTTCTTCTTTCCTGTACATGTCCATCACCATCCCTTATCCACACTATTTTTGTAATGCTTTTTTAATATCCCCTGCAGGTACATTATCCTCCAGCAGCTTCTCTGCCTTTCCTTTGTTTATCTTGAATACCGCAGGAGATACACTCAGATCCTTTATACAATCCATCAACGTCTCATATGCCTTGTTCATCTCCTCATCCGTTCCCTTTTGTTCCAGCGGAAAGTGAAGGGCGATCACATCAATCTTTTTACCCTCCAGAACCGGGATCAGCTTCTTTATGAACGCCTGATTGTAGCGGTCGCTCTGTGTGATCATCAGATAAAAGTCATCCTTTTCATCGATTTTTTTCGCAACCTCTATGAGATTCTGATTTTTGATCCGCTTGCTGGTTTGAAAGCTGTAGTCTTCTGTTTTTTCTTCCTTCTTCTCCCCATCGATATACCCGCAGTCGATCATGAAGTTATATAATGCCGCCTCGCTGATCTCACCGCTTGCGGTCTTTTTGAGCTTCCCCTTCTCATAACAGAACATCTCCGGTGTCCCTCCCCCGAATTCCGG
>SKEY01002266.1_pt1 | contig 20800 bp, 19 predicted proteins | sample 4843871 | NCBI WGS metagenome assembly SKEY01 (sample SAMN11008797, study PRJNA524170) | human gut metagenome | biome: Human fecal sample; material: Feces; isolation source: fecal sample from pouch patient p36 | host: Homo sapiens | place: Israel: Tel-Aviv | collected 2016-12-04 | reverse complement strand
TATTGTATGGAAAAAAGGAGGGTGTTATCATCAACCTATCCTCCTGTGCAGGATTGATGGGCTCCAGAGGACATAGCTGCTATTCTGCCACAAAGGCTGCGATTCATGCCTTTACAATTTCCTGGGCAAAGGAGCTGGGACCGTATAATATTCGTGTTGTCGGTGTGGCACCGGATATTCTGGACCGTACTCCTGCCAATAATGATGAAAAATATAGAGCACAGGCATACGGTCGCGGCTGGGATGTCAACACCAGACCGGAGGAGTTCTTTAAAAACTACAAATCCTCTATACCGCTGGGAAGACCGGGCCATCTGTATGAGGTAGCGGATCTGATCTGTTATCTGATTTCTGATCATGCCAGCTATATTACCGGTGTCACCATTCCGGTATCCGGAGGAAAAAGCAAGGGATAGAAAGCACAAGGGTTAAATGTAACCACTTGTATAAGAGTACAGCGGTCTGCAGCGCAGGCCGCTTTCCATAAGGTATTTTGCTTTTCTATAGCATGGGCTGTAGAAAAAGCAATGTAGAAAAGCAAGTTCTACATGTTAAAAAGATGTCAACCGCCTTGCGATATGGACCCATGGAGAAATGGGAGATTGGAGGAACATGAAAGAGGCAGTACTTATTGGTGCAGGACAGACAGGGCGCGGCTTTATCGCACCCATCCTGCAGACAAATGCATATCATATTACGTTTATTGATAAAAATAAAGAGCTTATCGACCGGCTGAATGCGGAAAAATCCTATACCGTTCACTACTTCGGTGATGGGAAGGAGCCGGTTACTGTTACCGGCTATGATGCTTATACGACAGCGGATGAGGAAGTCATAGAGAAGCTGGCACACTCAGATTTGATTACGACAAGTGTATTCGCAGGCAATATAAAGAAGCTGGTAGGGCTACTGAGTGCTGCGGCTGAACTGTGTGGTGAAAAGCAGTTGCGGATCGTATGCTGTGAAAACGGTGTCCACGTAAAACAGCCGCTTGTGGATGCGAATATATCCGACAGCATTTCCGAGGGTGTGATCTTCTGTACAACACTGCAGCCAAAGGAAAAAAGTCTGGCACTGATCAGCGAGGATGTCGCAGAGCTGCCAGTGGACGGCAGTGTAAAGGGGATGATTCCAGACATTGTGGGAATGCCGCTGGAAGCAGATTTTCCATCCCTGATTCAAAGAAAAATTTATACGTATAATTTCATGAGTGCGATTGTTGCGTATCTTGGGGATTATCTGCAATATGAGGTTTACGGAGAAGCCGCAAATGATCCGCAGATTATGGAGCTGATGGATCGAGCAGTACCGGTTGTCAGTACAATCATCGCAAGAGAATATGCAGTGGAACAGGATGTGCAGCTTGCCTTTACCATGCGAGCAGTGCATAAATTCCGTAATCGGGAAATCTATGATACGGTGTATCGGAATGCGCGGCAGGCACAACGGAAGCTGAACAAAGAAGAGCGGCTGTATGAGCCTCTTCGGCTTGCTGAAAAATATGGACAGAAATGCGGGTATATCCTACTTGCGGCAGCTGCGGCTATGCGGTATGCTGTGGTGAAGGAAAACAGCAATCCGGATACTCTTATGAAGATGTATGAGAATTTTCACTCCGCGGATAAGCTGAAGGAAGTGTATGGGTTGCTGAAGGAAAGCATATCCCTAAAGGATGTTATCAAATTCTGCGCTGAGTTTTAGGTGTATGATTTCCTTATCTATGAGCATTCCATGCATTAACGCAGAGCGCCTGATACCTGTTAAAAATATGCAGCATCCCATCATGTAATTTTAACAATATTTTTAATACCTGTGATACGGATGCGGCAGAAAGTTGGATGAAAAAACTGTTTTATAAAGTCTTATGCTTATAAAACAGTTTTCTTATTTGGGATTGTATGTATTACTACATTGACATAACCTGATTCTTCAGCTCCTGATAAGTGTTGCAGACCAGTATCAAGTTGGATACGGCTTCAAACTGTTCATCATTCAAAGAGAGCAGCCAGGCTGAGCAATCCTCATGATACTTACTTTTAAGCTGCTTTATTAACAGCAATGCTTCTCCTTCCTTTTTTCCTTCTTCAAAGCTGTCCTCCAAGCCATAGCGGTAACGTGCCTCCCCCATCTGAATCGCCATTGCGGTTGACCACAGCTCATCATCCTTCTGCATTTCCTCGTACTTGTCCATGAATACCTTCACCAGCCTTTCCTTTGACTTCAGTATATCATTTTTTCCATTGTTTTCAAACAGATACACCAGCTGTTCAAAGTCATTCAGCCTCTGTATTTCCTTCTCCCTTACGATGTCATTGATTGCCGGCATATGAATATAGGTGCGGAGGATGAGTGGGTAGTAGCTTTCCTTCTCTCCCTGCTCATTGCGCATCTGATACTGATTGATCAGGTTTCTGTTGTTCGATGCATATTCGTCAATGAAAATAATCTGATATACCGGCTTTAAATCCCTGTACTTCTTACCGCTGTTCAGCTGATTGTTCAACGCTCTGGCACCGTAAAATTCAAAGCGCATCATTTCCGCTAATCCCTTGTAGGTGGTCTGCATCTCGATATTGAAATGGCGGTTTTGTTCATCCTTTACATGAACATCCAGAATGATACGCTTCTTTCCGATGATGCTCGGATCCAGATTGGGATTGAGCACGGTGCTTTCCTTTACCCGAATTCCGGTAACACGTTCAATGATGGTGTTGCGGGCGTACACAGAGCCTTCATCCTCACGGGAAAGGGTGTACTTAAAAAATAAATCGTTACTGTAGTTTAGCTGATGCATTGCATTTGACATTTTTATGTCCTCCATTCTGTAAGGGTTACTTACACCCCTATATACGTATGGAAGTTGCTGAATTCCTAAATAATCCACGAATTATTGATATTTATTGGAATCTACATACACAAAAGAGGAATGAAAGGAAAAGCACCTTACAAAACAGCAGAAGCTCTTCATTTTTATCAACAACAGGCTAGAACCCGGTGCTTCTTTTCTGTATCTGATTGTTGCCCTTGTTTTCTACTTGGCAATCCACAGTAAAGTATACTGAAAAAATTTACATTTCTGTTTCTTATTTACACATGCTGTTTCATGAGCTATAATGAATATACAGATTGTGTTGACGCATGACCTGCATTCAAAATTGAATAACAAGTCTTTGTGGCAGGGTGAAATTCCCTACCGATGGTGATAGTCCATGACCCGCGTAATGAGCGGCTGAGCCAGCGAAATTCTGGCACCGACGGTAAAGTCCGGATGAGAAAAGACATTTTCTGTAAACATACACCTGAAGACGAGTTTTTTCGTAGTCAGGTGTTTTTTTGAAATGGAGGAGATGTGAATTGAAAAACAACATGAGTGCAAAACGGCTTGCCCTGATCGGTATGCTGGGTGCACTGGGAGCGATACTGATGATGTTTCGCTTTCCCATTCCGTTTATGCCGCCCTTTCTAAGCTTTGATCTGGCCGCAATACCGGAGCTGATCGGAGCCTTCGCTCTGGGACCAGTGGCAGGCGTTCTGATTGTCTTTATCCGTGTTATGGTTCAGATGGTGATTTCCGGATCCAATTCCATGTTTACCGGAGAGCTGCAGAGCTTTTTGCTGGGGGTTGCCCTGGTGCTGCCTGCGTCTTTGCTGTACCGTCACAAGAAGACACGAAAGGAAGCACTGCTGGGAATGACGGCAGGGACTCTGGTTAGTACCTTCGTTGCAGTACTGACCAATCTGTATTTGATTATTCCGTTCTACGTTGCCCTGTATGATATGAATATGGATCAGATTATTCTGTCCTGTTCCAAGGTTAATCCGATGATGAATTCTGTCACTACCATGGTGATTCTGGGCATTGTCCCGTTTAACCTGATAAAATACGGTATCAGCTGCCTGATAACCTTTGCCGTATACAAGAAAATAAGTCCTATGATTCACCGATTCGCAAATCGTCAGTAAGGAGGAAAAGAAGATGACATTTGAAGAAGGAGTAGCATTGCTGTTTCACAAGCTGGGAGATTCCAAAATTATGGCACTTGGCTCCAGCGTTAATGATTACGTCATGGTGCGTAATGTAAGCTGTCTGTTTTATGATGGGAAAATCTATTTCAAGACCGATAAGAATTTCCGCAAGACACAGCAGCTGTACCAGAACCCGCAGGTGGCACTCTGCACAGGTGGCGTTCAGGTAGAGGGAATCGCCGTAAACAAGGGGCTTGTCGTGGACGAGCCGGGAAGAAGATTTGAAGCCTTGTATAAGAAATATCTGTGGCAGAGCTATAATGCATACAGCCATGAGGATACGGAGATTCTGATTGAGGTAACCCCGCGATTCGTGGAAATATGGGATGAGGATGAGAACCGCAATGCGTTTCAGATCTTCCTGGACTTTGATAAAAAGACAGTGGAAATCAAGCCGTACGATTAACGTATGCATAAGACGGGTACAGGATTACAGAATGCTGTACCTTTTTCTATATATCAGATACATTCACCCTCTTTTTCCTTGCCTGCAGTATTCAACGTACACAACAGTATAACGAAGTCGATTTTCTTCTCATACTGCAGGTTTTTGTGGTATACTACAGTTGCCTGTAAGGCAGGGAGTGATTTTTATGATGAAAGATTATTTAGTAAAGGCGCTTGCGTGCAATGAGCATGTGAGAATCTATATATGCTCTTCTACACATATGGTGGAGGAAGCAAGAAAGCGTTTTGATTTATGGCCGACCAGTGCGGCTGCCTTAGGACGCGTATTAACTGTGGGTTCCATGATGGGAAGCATGCTGAAAACAGCACAGGAGCAGATTACGATTCGCATCAACGGCGGAGGTCCCATCGGTACCATTCTGGTGGATGCCTACAGTGACGGTCATGTGCGCGGCTTTGTGAGTGACCCGCATATCATGCTGCAATATAATGATACCGGAAAACTGGCGGTCGGAGCTGCTGTGGGAAAAGACGGTTATCTGGAAGTTGTGAAGGATATGAACATGAAGGAAAACTGGAGCGGTACCGTTGCTCTGCAGAGCGGGGAAATCGGTGATGACTTTGCCTACTACTTTACCGCAAGTGAACAGACACCGTCCGCAGTCAGTGTCGGTGTACTGGTTGATACCGATAATTCCATTCTTTCCGCAGGCGGCATGATTATCCAGATGCTTCCGGATGCAGAGGAAGAGGATATCGTAAAGGTGGAACAGATTGTAGCAAATCTAAGGCATATGTCCACGATGATTCAGGAATATGAAAGTCTGGAGGATATTCTCCGTGATCTGTTTGACGATGTCAGAATCCTGACAGGACAGGATATTGAATTCCGCTGTAAATGTGATCGTGCAACTATGAAGCGTGTTCTGACAACCCTTCCTAAGGAGGAACGCCAGCAGATGATCGAAGAGGATCACGGCTGTGAGATTACCTGCAATTTCTGTGGAGAGAAATATCAATTCAGCGAGGAAGAGCTTCTGGAGCTGGAAAGGTTTATGGATGCACATGCCAAATAACAGCTGGAAAATCAGAGATATTGTAATACCGAATCAGGTGGTAATCGCACCGATGGCAGGGATATCCAATCCTGCCTTTCGTGTAATCTGCAAGGAATTCGGTGCCGGTCTTATTTATACAGAGATGGTTTCGGATAAGGCGCTGTATTATGATAATGAAAAAACAGTAGGTATGACGGATGTCGAGGAACAGGAGCATCCTTTGGCCATGCAGATTTTCGGACATGATATAGAGACAATGGTATATGCCGCAAAATTTCTGGATGAAAAAACCGATTGTGATATCATTGATATCAATATGGGATGTCCTGTCACAAAAATTGTGAAATCCTTTGCGGGAAGCGCTCTGATGAAGGATGTTGATCATGCTGTGGAAATGAGCAGGGCGGTTGTTCAGAGTGTGAAAAAACCGGTTACCGTAAAAATGCGGATTGGCTGGGATATGGATCAGATTACTTGTCTTGAGCTTGCCCGCGGTCTGGAGTCTGTCGGAGTGCAGGCACTTGCTGTGCATGGACGAACCAGAAAACAGATGTATGAGGGCTGTGCAGACTGGTCCTATATTAAAAAGGTGAAGGAAGCCGTATCCATTCCCGTAATGGGGAACGGGGATGTGCGAAGCGGTGAGGATGCAGAGAGGATGCTGAAGGAAACCGGCTGTGATGCTGTCATGATCGGCCGCGGTGTTTTGGGGGATCCCTGGCTGATCAAGGATATTGCCCATTATCTGGAATGCGGTAAGCATATGCCGGAGGTAACGCTGGAGGAAACGTTCACAATGGCCAGACTGCACGCTAAACGCCTGTGTAATCTGAAGGGTGAATTCGTCGGTATTCGAGAAATGCGCGGACATGCTGCATGGTATGTGAAGGGGCTGCCAAAGAGCCATCAGCTCAGGGATCAGCTGACCAAAATCGAAACCTACGAGGAAATGCAAAGCATATTATCCGCATATGAAGCAGAGTATGCGAGAATGCGGGAACAGTATAAGCAGGGAAACCGTTGAATTGGCGATAATTCATTATGTTACAGGTACAGTGCCTGTATATGATGAACAGCCGTTTCAAACGGTTTTTTCTTTTCACTGATGAAATAGATAAGAGTCGAAATGTGCATGTAAGCAATATCGTGTTGTAACTGCCTTGTATAGGACAATCCTCCTAAAAAGCTTACTTAAGCCCATAAGGAACCAACATGGTCAATATGGATATTGGTAGCACGAAGAGATACCTGCATGTGTGTACATATTCGATAAACAAAAGGAAAGAGACATATTTTCACATTGTTTGGATATCTTTTACATGAAATATCTCGTATAATGATTGATGAGGTGATAGCATGAAATTTAAGGATTATAAGTATGAGCGTTACAGCTACGAGGCTTATGCAGAGGCAATGCAGCAGGCAGGCATCAGGCTGAAGGAAGCAAAGGACTACCAAAGCTTCAAGAAAGCATTTGATGAGGGAAAACGGGCATTTGAGCATTTGGATACGATGTATAATATCTGTTATGTCCGCTATACGATCAATACAAACGATGCCTTTTATCAGAAGGAAAACGATTACTGGGACGAGGCGATGCCGAAGATGAAGTCCCTGACAACGGCGTTTGACAAAGAGGTGCTGGCTTCACCGTTTGCGGAGGAATTGAAAAAGGATGTTCCGGAAACCTATTTCCTGCTTGCGGAGTTTGCACAGAAGAGCTTTAGTGATGAAATTATCGAAGAGCTGCAGGAGGAAAACCGTTTGCAGAGCAGTTATCAGAAGCTGATAGCCAGTGCACAGATTCCCTTCGATGGTGATATCTATACCCTATCAGAGCTTGGTGTAAAGATGGAAAGTGATGATCGTGACATTCGTAAACGAGCCACCCAGGCATACTGGGGATGGATGCAGTCACACCAGGATGAGATTGATGATTTATATGACCGCATGGTTAAGGTACGCGATCGCATGGCGAAAAAGCTGGGCTATAAGAATTATGTTGAGCTGGCATATATGCTGCAGTGCCGCTTTGATTACAAGCAGGAGGATGTGGCAAATTACCGCCGGCAGGTTCTGGAGGATGTTGTACCGTTATGCAATGCATTATATGAACGGCAGCGGGAACGTTTAGGCTATGACAGACTGCACGTATACGATGAAAAATACGAATTTACAAGCGGCAACCCGACACCGAAATACGATACACAGGAAATGATTGCACGCGCAAACACAATGTATCATGAGCTGGATGAACGCTGTGGAACGTTTTTTGATTTCATGGTGGAGCATGACCTGCTGGATCTTGACAGTAAAAAGGGAAAGGCAGGCGGAGGCTATTGCACCGTGTTTGCAGAGGATCACTCCCCGTTTATTTTCAGTAATTTTAATAAGACAAGTCATGATGCGGAGGTTCTCACTCATGAGGCAGGGCATGCCTTCCAGGTGTTTACTTCCATGGAGATTCGGCCGGTGGAGTGTATCTGGCCAACCTATGAGAGCTGTGAAATTCACTCTATGAGTATGGAATTCTTTACATGGCCGTGGATGGAGACCTTCTTTGAGGAAGATGCGGACAAGTATCGATTCCTTCATCTTGGTGGAGCCGCTAAGTTCATCCCTTACGGCGTTCTGGTGGATCATTTCCAGCATGAGGTGTATGAGCATCCGGAAATGACACCGGCGGAAAGACGGCAGACCTGGAGAAGATTGGAAAAACAGTATCTGCCGCATAAGGATTATACGGACTGTGAATTTCTGGAGAATGGAGGATGGTGGTTCCGTCAGAGTCATATCTTTATGACACCGTTCTATTATATTGATTATACACTGGCACAGGTGTGTGCATTGCAGTTCTGGTATCGTCTGTATCAGAAGGATGAAAACGCATTTGAGGATTATTATCGCATCTGTCAGATTGGTGGAACGAAGACATTCACGCAAATCGTTGCGGCAGCGAATCTGAAGGTTCCATTTGCGGATGGGTGCTTAAAGGATGTCATGAAGGCAGTGCGCAGCTATCTGGATCAGGTGGATGACAAAGCACTTTGATGCCGGTAACGGGGAAGCTGCATATTCTTGAAATGGCGTGCCGACAGCGATAGCTGAAGGGCTTGTATGAAGTGCTGAAGCATTTGAAGGGCTTGTCATCCACATGGTATTCGTAAACCTTTCACCATAAGGAAGGAATCATGGAAAGCCTTGTTTTATCGGTAATTTTAAGGAGTTTTCGATTGACAAAGGCAGGGTTTGTCTATATAATCATAATCGTAAATATGGCTGTGATAAGAGAGTACTGTTTGTGAAAGCTTTCAGAGAGTATGCACGTTTGGTGAGAGTGCAGCAGTGGAACCTGCAGGAAATAAAGACTTGGAGCTTTCCGATCAGGACGTTTCCTTCACGTTACGAAGAGACTTGAAACACAGTCACTAAGGCTGCGCGGGGAAACCTGCCGGCGAATTAGGGTGGTACCACGATGAAGCTCTCGTCCCTATGTTGGAAGAGAGCTTTTTATATGGAAATAGAAAAGGAGCAGATTATGGAAAAGTTAACTGAACAGGAAGTTATCCGTCGACAGAAAATGGAAGATCTGCGTGCCATGGGCATCGAGCCGTTCGGGCATGCATATCAGAGAACACACAAATCCGGAGAAATACGTACAGCATATGAAAATTGTACAAAGGAAGAGCTGGAAGAAAAAGATCTGACAGTGAAAATTGCGGGACGTATCATGACGAAGAGACGCCAGGGAAAGGCCGGCTTCATGCATATTCAGGATATTGACGGACAGATTCAGATTTATGTTCGTAAGGATGTCATCGGTGAAGAGGCCTATGAGGTGTTCAAGAAGTCGGATCTTGGAGATATTGTAGGAATCGAAGGAAAGGTCATGAAGACAAATCATGGAGAGCTTTCTGTAAAGGCCGAGGTGTATACGCATCTGACGAAGGCACTGCGCCCACTGCCTGAGAAGTATCATGGCTTACAGGATGTAGAGGAGCGTTTCCGCCGCCGTTATGTGGACCTGATTACCAATGAAAACAGCAAGCGTATCGCATTGACAAGACCTAGAATTATCCGTGCTATTCAAAATTATCTGGACGGTGAAGGATTGGTTGAGGTGGAGACACCGGTGCTGCAGCCGATTCTGGGTGGAGCGAGTGCAAGACCGTTTGTGACGCATCACAATACTTTGGATATGCCGTTTTATCTGCGTATCGCAACAGAGCTGCCTTTGAAGAGACTGATCGTCGGTGGCCTTGAGGGTGTATATGAGATTGGCAGATTATTCCGTAATGAGGGAATGGATGCTACACACAATCCGGAGTTTACAACGGTGGAGGCCTATGTGGCATATTCTGATCTGAGCGGGATGATGGATCTGGTGGAAGGTCTGTTGAATCATGTGGCAGAGACGGTATGCGGAACGACAGAAATCGAGTGGCAGGATAAGACGATTTCTTTGAAGGCACCGTTTAAGAGATTACATATGGTGGATGGTATCAAGGAAGCATGCGGTGTTGATTTCTGGCAGGAAATGAGCTTTGCGGATGCATGTGCAATTGCGAAGGAGCATGATATTGAGGTTGAGAAGAAGCATAACAGTGTCGGACATATTATCAATCTGTTTTTTGAGAAGTATGTTGAGGAAACGCTGATTCAGCCAACATATGTATATGGGCATCCGGTGGAAATCAGTCCGCTTGCGAAGAAGAATGCGCAGGATCCTAGATTTGCGGATCGCTATGAGCTGTTTATTGACGGGCATGAGTATGCGAATGCATTCTCTGAGCTGAATGATCCGATTGATCAAAGAGAGCGTTTTGAGAATCAGCTGAAGCTGCGTGATCTGGGGGATGATGAGGCAAATGAGATGGATACGGATTATGTGGAGGCATTGGAGTATGGTCTGCCGCCAACCGGTGGTGTTGGATTGGGAATTGACAGACTGGTGATGCTGTTGACAAATTCGCAGACGATACGGGAAGTGTTGCTGTTCCCACATATGAAGAATAAGTAGAAGCCTATACAGGTACCATACAGATAGCAAACAGCCCTAAATAGCCGATAAATAAAGGGTTTTTGGCATCATACAGATATCATACACAATTATATAAAAAGCGAAGATTTTTCCGTAAAAACACGATTTTGTCGTGAAATTCCGTAAAAATGTCGTGAAAAAATCGTGAGAACGGTCAGTTATCATTCATTATAATTGGCCGTTTTTAGTATAAAAAAGATAAAGTTTAAGACATTTTTTAGAAGTGAATGCAATGATAGTTTTAGTGATCGTGGTAATTTTTATATTTCAGAAGAACGGAGATTTAAAGAAGTATAGTTATTAACTATATAGCTTACCTCTGAATAAAATGGTTTTCAAGTATAGACTTATCAGTGATTAGTTGTATATAATTAAGAAAAGAGAAAAGATGAGGAGGGAAGTTATGAAAAGATTTATGGCATTATTGATGGTCAGTATACTCTTAACAGGATGTGCATCAAGTGATAGCACAGACAAAATGAATGGAAAACAAAGCAAGTCCGCGATTGCATTCAAAGATGATAAGAAAAATGATGAAAAAGAAAATGAAAAAAATACGAAGAAAGAGAAAAAAGAAAAAGAGGGTAAAACAGGAACCAGGTCATCTGATAATCAATCAAAAAGCGATGGCACGATGAGTAAAGCCAAAACAAATACAACAAAATCAGATACAGGAAAGTCATCATCGAAAAAGAAGGATCCAGTCAAACCAAATACGAATAATTCGACTTCAGGTGCAGATCAACCAAGTAAACCGAGTGAGCCAAGCAAACCAGCAGACACTCCACCAAATGTGGAAGAACCTACACCTGATCCACCAGCTAATCAGCAGGCCAAGGCAGATCAAGTATTTGCACAGATCAATGCATATCGAGTGCAAAACGGAAAAGAACCGTTCACATATTCAGCAGAGCTAAGAAGCAGGTGTGATTCTCATGCATTTAATATGGCTCAAAGAGAGGCACTATGGCATAGTGGTAATGGTGCTGAATGTATAACGAATTATGACGATCCATTCACTGCATGGATCAATTCACCACCACATAAGGAAATTCTAATGTGTAATAATACCCAAGCTGCAGTAGGCATTTACTATTACAACGGATATTATTACTCAGTATTTCAGACAAGATGGTAAATCAACGCGATCTTAAATGGTCGTGTTTTTTTTATGGAAAGGAGAACATATGAATTACTATAAGGTAGGCTTCTTTTAGGGCATTCGTGCCCTTTTATCAATAACTAAATATATAATCAGCGTATGGACATAAGGTATATTAAAAAATACTTTATGTCCTTTTTTATTAGGAGGAAAATACGATGAAAGAAAAAATAAAAAAAGTGATTCACAAAATGCTGATGACGATTGCGACGATCTTCATCACGTTTTCAACAGTGTTCAGTAACATACCTTTACAGATTCATGCGGCTGAAGAAAATATCTACTATGAAGTCAATAAAGCTGATGAAGTATTGAAGGAAGCACAGAAACATTTAGGAAAACCTTATGTATGGGGTGCCGCAGGACCGAATAGTTTTGACTGTTCTGGCTTTGTATCATATGTATTCAAACAGGCTGGTATGAAATTCAATGGTGATCGTTTCACGACGTATTCGATTGACAGTTATTTAGAAGGACTGGGTGTTACAAGCTATACCTATAGCACAAATGAATCCAATCCTAAGAATGTGAAAGCTGGAGATATCATCCTGTATTATGATAATACAGGCGATGCATTACATATGGGAATCTACATGGGCAACGGAAAGATCATTCATTGCGCTGCCGAGATGCCAACAGGTCCTCAACAGCAAGTCATGATCAGTAATGTAGATGCATTAGGTACGAAGCATGGCACAACAGTTGTCTCATATAAAGCATATCGAATCTTTCCAGATAAGGGTGGAGTTCGATTGAAGAAGACAGATGAATTTGGAAATCCTTTAGCTGGAGTCAAATTCAAAATAACAACTCCTGATGGAAGCTCAAAAATAGTGACTACGAATTCAAATGGAATCTGGGACTCAGATAATGAGAAAGTTTTAATGGAAACTGGTACTTACAAGTATCAGGAAGTATCAACAGTCGAAGGTTATCTGCTGGATACCACGATCAGAACATTTACTGTAAAAGCAGGTGTAAAAGCAAGTGAGAATGTGGTAGTCGTCACAAATAATGAGCCAAGTGGAGAAATCAAAGTGATCAAGACGAATGCTCATGGCGATCGTATATCTGATACGGTCTTCAAGGTATATGCAGATGAAACAATTACGAATAAAGCAGGGTCAAAAGTGTTCTACACTAAAGATCAGCTTGTTGCTACCTTGACGACTTCTGCAAATGGAGAAGCATCAGTGAAAGTACCTCTTGGGAGATATCGTATCGCGGAATTTCATGCACCATCTGGCTACATTTTGAACACGAAAGAACATATCGTCACACTCAGATATAAGGATCAAATGACATCTACAGTTTCATCTTCTAAGACCATACAAAATGAAGAACAGAAAGGTAAAGTCATTTTAAAGAAGTCATTCGATACAACGGAAACTGATGGAAAGCATGGCGATGCCTATCTAAAGGATAATCAATACGCACTGATCGCAAAGGAACGTATCACCAATGCAGCAGGCACGATCAAGTATTATGATAAGGATCAGATCGTATCTTATCAGAAGACAGATGCTAATGGAAACATCACATGGGATGGACTTCCATTAGGTAAATACTACATTGAAGAAATCGATAACAATGACAGTCTTCAGATCAATCCTGCAAAGATCGATGTATCTATTAACTATGCAGGACAGACGGTGGAAAAGACAGTCGTAAACAAAACGACATCTGATAGACCGAACATGCAGAAGATCCAGATCTTTAAATCAGGAATCGATGGCTCTTCTGGAGTATATGATGGTCTAGCAGGTGTAGAGTTTACACTGAAGCTGAAATCTGATGTGGATAAGTCAGGCTGGGATAAAGCTGACACATATGATGTGATCACTACAGATAAAAAAGGAAAAGCGACTACGAAATATCTTCCTTATGGTGTTTATCTCGTGAAAGAAACAAAGAGTCCAGCTGATCGCATACCAGCACCAGATTTTACTGTTTCGATCAGTAAGAACTATACTGACTTCAATAAGGATGAACAGGTCAAGAAGATCAATGTGAATAATGCACCTTTATCTGCACAGGTACGTCTTGTTAAGGAAGATTATGATACAGGCAAGAAAGTAACGTTAAACAGTGCCAGCTTCAAGATCAAAGATGAAAAAGGCAACTATGTCGTGCAAAAAGTTGGAGGTATCAAAATCGATACATTCACGACCAACAGCAAGAATCAGATTGTTTCCATTTTTGGTAAACAGGGAGAAGTCATATTACCATTGAAACTACAGTCTGGAAGTTATACGATTGAAGAAATCAAGACTCCTGAAGGTTTCTTGGAACTTGAAAAACCAGTAACCTTTAAAATTGAAAATATCAGAGATATGGATCAGGATGAAGACCAGGATCCAATCATCACTGTAAAAGTCAAAAACAGGCAACCAAAAGGCGTTTTGACGATCAAGAAGACAGATCATGAAACTGGATCTCCTCTGGAAAATGTTGAGTATTGCTTAACTGCGAAGAAAGACATCATCAGTATGATCGATGGCTCTACGCTGTATCAAGCAGGAGAAATCGTGTATGAAGGAAAAACGGATGCCAAAGGTATCATCACAGTGAAGGATATCAACATGGGGGAATATGTGCTGCTTGAGAAGCTGACACTGGAAGGATATGTTCTCTCTGAAGAGGTTCATGACGTAGTTTTCACAAAAAAAGACAATACGACCAAGACTTATGAAGTTGGTGTAAATGTCACAAACATAGCGCCAAAAGGCGAGATACATTTGGTCAAGACAGATAAAGATACCAAAGAAGCTCTAAGTGGTGTCATCTATCAACTGACAGCAAAAGAGGACATCTTCAGTCTTGATGGACGAAACACTCTTCTATACAAAGCAGGAGAACCTGTATCTGTGGATATTTCCGAAGATGGAAAATACATGACATCAGAAACAGGAGAAATCAATATTGCTGGTCTGCCATTAGGTAGATATGAGTTGAAAGAGGTTCAGGCATTAGAGGGCTACTATGTTGATCCAAAGATCTATGATATCGATCTAAGTTATGATCACAGTGATAAGACGATCTATACACAATTATTGGAAGTCACCAACAAGAAGACGATCACAGAAGTATCCAAGATTGATGCCACAGATGAAAAAGAACTGGAAGGTGCTAAGCTGTCACTGTTTGATAAAGATGACAATCTGATAGAAACATGGACATCTAGCAAAGAACCACATATCATCAGAGGTCTATTGATTGGTATGGAATATCGCCTTCATGAAGATCTTGCGCCTTTAGGATATGCAACAACATCCGATGTTACATTCACAATCGATGGATCAGGGCAAGCAACAAAAATCGTGATGAAGGATGAGATTACGAAGACAGAGATCGAGAAAGTGGATGCAGATACAAAAGTGATGCTTGCTGGAGCACAGCTTCAGATATTGGAGAAAGATAGCAAGAACATCATTGACGAGTGGACAAGTATCGAAGAAGCACACATGATTACAGGTCTTCATGTAGGTAAGACTTATATCCTTCATGAGGTCGGCGCACCTGCGGGATACCACAAAGCAGAGGATGTAGAATTCACAGTTGCAGATAGTGGAGATGTTTTAAAGGTGGAAATGAGTGATCGTATCACAAAGATCACTGTGGAAAAACAAGATGCAGAAACAGGAGAAGCACTACAAGGTGCTGTACTTTCTATCGTAGAAAAAGAAACAGGCAAGACAGTGCACACGTGGGAATCAGTAAAAGAACCTCATGTGATCACAGGGCTCAGCGTAGGAAAAACATATATCCTAAAGGAAATCAGTGCACCAGCTTATTACGAGAAAGCAGACGATATTGAATTCACAGTGAAGGAAGATATAGAAGTTCAGCAATTGGTAATGAAAGATAAACGTACACAGATAACGAGCGTACAGACAGGAGATGAAACAAAATTGATGCCATTTATCGCAATCATGCTGGGAGCAGGAATCGCTGCCTTCGTACTGTATAGAAAATCAAAGAAGCAGTAGATAAAAACGAGATGAAAATGAATTTTCAAAAGAAATGAGAGGTGGAGAAATTGAAAGTCGTTCATCAAAAAGTAGAAGCATATCCCAACAGAGTCCGACTGCCTGTGGATTATTTGAAGATCAGTGATCCTGATTATGGGAAAGATGTCTGGTGTAGATATGAAAAGGATAATATCCAGATGGATTCTATACAGGTCATGGTAAAACATGAAACAATATACGATGAGGAAATCAATGCAACTTTTGATTATGGAGAACTGGTAGTGACACTATCAAATAAGTACTATCAAGGAAGCCCTACATCAGAAAAGGATCATGAAATAGGAGTAGATACTGCTCGTTATGAATTTGAAACAGAGCATGGACTCAGTCAGATATATACTGCATCGGATGGGATCTTTGGATCTGTTCATGAATGTTATTATGGAGATAAGTTGGGGAAAATCGATATCTATCTGGCGATACCAGATGAGAGTGCGATGATTGAAGATGAGTTCATCTCAAGTGTATTGAAAGCAATGAGTATCTATTATCTGCATCTCAGTGTAGTAAGAGATGAGGATGTCAATATCGATATCAGCAGAGAGGAAATGTCTGAGGATATGAAGATGTCCCCATGAAATAGAAAGGAGGCGGATGCCTATTGAACAGTATCATCAGTTGGGTAGGTGGGAAGAAAGCGTTGCGTAAGCTCATCTATACCAGATTCCCTGAATATTATAATCGCTACATCGAAGTGTTTGGAGGTGGAGGATGGGTATTGTTTGGGAAGCCACCAGATAAGTTTGAAGTCTATAATGATTTCAACAACAACCTGACCAATATGTTCGCAGTCATCAGAGATCAGCCACTGGCTTTCATCGAAGAACTGGGCTACCTGCCTGAGAATGGGCGTTATATCTTCAACTTGTATAAGGATATTATTTCAAAACAGCGAGTGGAAGATAAATATCTCGAAGATGAGATCCAACGTGTGCATGTTTATTTTACAGAGCTGCAGGCAAAAGAGATCATAGAGATCATGAGAAAGCAGCGTATCGAGAATCAGGATGTAAAACTAGCTGTAGCGTTTTTTAAGCTGATCCGTTACAGCTATGGCTCAGGTTGTAAGACGTATGGATGTAGACCTTATGATGTGCGAAATGCATTCCACATGGTATGGGAAGTATCTGATCGTCTAGTCAACACGATCATCGAGAATAAAGACTTTGAGGCATTGATCTGTCAATATGATAGACCTGATGCCTTTTTTTATTGTGATCCGCCCTATTATGAAACAGAAGGAATGTATGAAGTGTTATTTACCAAGGAGGATCATATCCGCCTAAGAGATGCACTATCCAACATACAGGGAAAGTTTTTGTTAAGCTACAACGACTGTGATTTCATACGTGATATCTATCAGGACTTTTATATCGAAAGCTGTTCACGTGTGAACAACATGGCGTTGCGCTATGACAATACAGCAGAGTTTCCAGAAGTACTGATATCCAATTATGATACTTCAAAAGGAAGCAAGATCAGAAAGCAGTTAGGATTATTTGACTTAGACCTAACAGAAAGAGAGGATGAAGAAAATGAATAGAATGGAAGCAACGATAACCAAAGACTATAAGATCCAATTACCAATTGAGGTAGTAAAGATGATGATGTTGAGAGAAGGCGACAGCGTGATGCTTGAATTTACTCCAGAAAAACTATCAGATAAGTGTTTCTTGATTCAGGAAGAAACAGAGCGAGGGATGACAAGTGAAGAATATTTCTGTATCCCGACACGCATCATGGAAGATGCAGGCTTAGTCGATCAGGATATTCAAGTGATCTTAGGCGATGAAGAACTGACCATCACATCATCTGAAAATATCGTTCGAGCAATGCCACCAGCATTTTATGAAGCACTCTTGGAACAGGGAGTAGATTTCACAGCATTGGCGAACGATGTAGCAGAGAGGATGAATGAAGATGTGCTCGGATCATAAAAAGAGTGAATTTAAAATATTAGATCATCAGGGACGAGTATCTATCCCAAAAGATATAAGGGAAAAGGCAGATATCAAGAAAGGGGATATCATTGAGATAAAGAACAACCGTAATGGTGTCCAGATATCTAGACTTGATATCGTCAAGCTCAATGATGAATCTACAGAATCATTGAGAAATATGGTCATCTCATCAGCAAGGAAGCTAGACAAGAAGTCGCTTCTAACACTAGCAAAGAAGCTGGTGGAGATGGCAGAAAGAACGGAGGAATATAGTGAATAGGATATTAAAAGATAGAAAAGTAAAAATCGTACTGATCATGATGATCCTGCTGTTTGCATTCATGCTCTTCATGCAGCCATGTCATGCAGCAGGAGATGTATCAGGAGCAATCGAAAGCGCATGGGGCAGTGCGAAAGGGCAGATCAAGAGTGTTGTCAACAATGTCGTATTCCCAGTCATCGACCTTGTACTGGCAGTATTTTTCTTTGTGAAACTTGGAACTGCATATTTCGATTATCGAAAGCAGGGACAGTTTGAATGGACAGCGCCAGCAATCTTGTTCGCATGTCTATGCTTTACATTGACAGCGCCAAATTATATTTGGACGATCCTGTAAGGAGTCATCATGTTTTTATGGGACTTCGTAGCAGATAAAGTACTAGGAGGCATCATCGACTGGATATATGAAAAGATATTAGATGTCTTGGGGGAATTCTTCGGATTGATGGGAAACATGGGAGCGGAGATATTCAATTACGATTGGGTAAAGTCGATCGTGGAGATCATGCGTCTGTTTGGATGGTCGTTGTTTGCGGTGGGACTGGTCGTCGCTGCCTTTGAGTGTGCATTAGAATATCAAGGAGGCAGAGGAAGCATCAAGGATACAGCTTTGAATTATATCAAGGGATTTATGGCTGTATCCCTTTTTACTGTGGTACCGATTAGTTTGTTCAAGTTTAGTATCACATTGCAGGTGCAGCTTACTTCAGGGATGGCAACACTAGTTGGATCAGATTCCATAGGAGATACTGCGAAAATGTCCTTGGGATTCATATCCAATATGGGATTGAGTTCGCTGCTTACGATCATGATATTGATCATGATGGGATATTCTGTGATCAAGATATTCTTTGCGAATCTAAAACGTGGAGGAATACTGTTAATTACAGTAGCAGTAGGCTCCTTATATATGTTCTCTGTACCAAGAGGATATACAGATGGTTTCATACAATGGTGCAAGCAGATCATAGGTATCTGTCTCACTGCATTTTTACAGGCAGTGATGCTGATCGCTGGACTTGGTGTGATGAAAGAAAACTGTTTGTTAGGTATAGGATTGATCCTATCCGCAGGAGAGATACCAAGAATCGCAGGGCAGTTTGGAATGGATACGAGTACAAAGGCAAATCTGATGAGTACGATCTATGCAGCGCAGGCAGCGATGTCCATTACGAGAACGATCGCAGGGGTGGTCAAATAATGAGGAGATATATGGCATATATAGATGAGATCGATTTTTCGATTGACCTAGATGGAAATGAACTGTGTACATTCATCACACACTTTGGAAACTTCGGAGATATCGAGATCTATGATCAGAGAAAGAAGGAGGTACTAATGAATACGAAAGGGATATATATCGATCGATTCTATCCTGATGAAGCGAATAGGGAAGTCGCACAGCAAAGAGCGAGACATTTATCTTACATGTTTGAGAACTACAGGTATCATGTCAAGCTAAAATATCCAAAAGGCAGACTGCAATCTATATATATGGATATGGTGCAGGAAATGCCTTTTATCAGAGATAATATATGCATGAAGGGGATGCAGAGATCATCTTAGTGTAATATTTCTTAACTTGTATGGGATATAGTTATAGTATATAATGACTTTATAAATCAGAATTGGTATAAGGAGTGTATAACTATGGAAAATATGATGGGATACTGCGGATTGGATTGTGAAAAATGTGATGCATATCTCGCTACAATTAATGACGATCAAGCATTGCGTGAAAAAACTGCAAAGTTATGGTCTGATTTAAATAATGCGCCTATTTTACCTGAACATATAAACTGTCAAGGATGCAGGGCTGAAGGAATCAAAACTGTATTTTGTGAGAGTTTATGTGAGATTAGAAGGTGTGCTTTGGAAAAAGGTATGGAAATATGTGGTCACTGTCCTGATATAAAAAAATGTCAAATTGTTGAAGAGATTATTTCGAGCAGTCCTGAAGCACTAGAAAATTTGAAGGAATTGATTAAGTGATTGAAAACATCAATGGGTATGGATAACGGCTTTATTGATGAATATTACTTGGTAAAAATGCTATAATTTAGAATATGAGGAGGTATTTATATGGATTTAATATTATGGATAGCGATAGGAACAGCAATAATATGCGCAGGCATAGCTATATATTATGGAATAAAAAAGAAGAAATAATCTCCATTTTATAAAAATCTAAACATTATTTAGCGATCAAAGTCTGATTGCTTTTTCATTAACAAAAAAGATAGCATTTAATAGCTACCTTAAAAGCATTATCATATGGGAAATGTATCATGGTATCTTCTGCTTTACAACCTAATATAAAGTGAGAAGAATCTCTTTAGAGGTTTATTATCGTTCTTACACATAACGCTGTATACGATTGTTCACAGAAACTATATTTGATATAATAAAAATAGGTATAGGAGGGTAAAATTATGGAATGGTTATGGTTGTTTTACTGGGGCTTTATAATTTTAAGTATCGTTTTAGGCATTGTGGTAAGTATAAAAAAGAATAGAGGTACTGGGTTAGCACAAGTGTTACTTTCTATTATCGTACCGATTTGGGCTTTTGTATTTGCACTCAAAAGAGATTATTTATCTACCGGTTTAGAATCAAATGAATTATATTTTATGTACACAAAAATAATAAGTGGGGATATAGAAGCAATTTCAATTCTGCTCCTATTTATTGTTTTGATCATAGCTTTTTTGTATAACTTGACATTGTTTAAAACGCACAAACGATAAAAATTTAGTTTGTCATGTTGAAAAATTAGAAGTTTAGGAGGATGCATTATGGATTGGTTACCCTTTGCATTTATTATAACGATTGTTATTTTGTTTAGCTTATATAG
>SKEY01002265.1_pt1 | contig 20829 bp, 20 predicted proteins | sample 4843871 | NCBI WGS metagenome assembly SKEY01 (sample SAMN11008797, study PRJNA524170) | human gut metagenome | biome: Human fecal sample; material: Feces; isolation source: fecal sample from pouch patient p36 | host: Homo sapiens | place: Israel: Tel-Aviv | collected 2016-12-04 | reverse complement strand
GTTTCGCGCAAACTTAGCTAAGAAAAACTGTCCTGCAGGAATGTGGGAACAAACAGGACAGCTCGTCAAGTAGCTGTCCTGTTTTTATAAAATAGTATAAATCAATTAGGAGATGAGGGAAAGACATGACAGCGATCAATGGGGTTCATGATCCTACGATTATTGAACATGAAGGCACCTTTTATTTATATTCAACGGACACACAACAGCCCAAAACGGCTGGTGTACCAATTCGTAGCTCAAAAGATTTGATCCATTGGCAATTTGAGAAACAGGCATTGTCAGAAATGCCTGAACCAGCAGTAAAATGGAGCAAAGCTCAAGGACTATGGGCACCGGAAGTTATTCGCTACAAGGACGAATTCCGTATGTATTATTCTGCTTCGACATTCGGCAGTACCACTTCTTTTATCGGCTTAGCTACAGCATCAGATCCTTTGGGCCCTTGGGAAGATCAAGGAGAGGTTGTTAAAACCAATGCAACTCTTGCACAGCATAACGCGATCGATGCCAATATTGCTTTTGACCGCTCGGGTGAGCAGTGGTTTGTCTATGGTTCTTTCTTTGGCGGAATCTATATTGCTCCATTGAACAAAGAAACTGGAAAACTTCAAGAAAAGAGCTATGGCCAACGGATTGCTTTTCGTCCGAAAACAGTTGATACTGCTATTGAAGGCCCATTTATTTATTATCATCCTGAAACCGATTATTATTATTTGTTTGTTTCTTTCGATTCCCTTAACGATTCGTATAATATCCGTGTCGCCCGAGCAAAAGAAATTACAGGGCCATATCTGGACTGGCATGGTACGGCCATGACGGATCAAGAAAAGACGCCAACCGAAGTAGGGACCAAACTGTTGGGCAGTTATCAGTTCTCAGAAGAAACAGTTGTATACGCTCCTGGTCATAATTCGATCTTTACGCAATCCAATAAGGAAAGCTTTGTTGTGCAGCATGCACGGAGAAAACCATTTAGTGACCAATTCCATTTACAAATACGTAAACTCTATTGGCTGGAATCAGGCTGGCCAGTAATCTCTGCTTCAATCTATCAGGGAAGTGTTTCACGAATGCCAGAGCAAGAAACTCTGTTAGGAAAGTGGGAAATCATCCAATTTGATTACGAATCTCAAATTATATCTTCTCAACAGCATGAAATAACAGAATTAAAAAAAGAAGGACGAAGTTACTTGTGGGAAGGAAATGAATTTGTCCCATATTATGAGTACATCGACCAAAAAGAAAGGTTGTTTTTCTCTGGAATCAATGATCAGGGCGTTGCGTTTCTTGGTCGAAAAGTGTGCGAAGAATAAAAAACAAGCAGCACAATGAGCAGATTGCATTGTGCTGCTTATAAACGTATACTGCTGCCCTTTTTACTAAATACTGCCTTTTAATAATCTGGCGCCATGAGTAGGAATCTCAGCCTCGTCAAGTGACCATTTTTTGTTACCATAACTCAGTGCCATTTTTAATTGGTGATTCACAAACCCGACGGTCTAAGCAAGTATCAAATCGATAGTGAACATGAATGGCAGGAGACGAAAGAGGCAATCATTTTTGAGGCAGTAGAAGACTTGACGGCCAAAATCAGTTTTGAATAACCGTTACAAATCTTGCGTGCGTATCCTCAGGTTATTCAAGATATCAATCAAGTCACACTGCAACGAGGAACCTTCGTGTATTGGTGTTGTTGCATAGACTCACAGGCTTTGGATTCGACCTTTGCTAAAGATGATACGTTGTTACCAATTACTTTACGTTTGGCTACCGCTAGTCGTAAAGGAGTAAGAAGTGAGCGTGGACAAAGATCCTCCCTAAAAAGGGGTCTTTTTCTCTATGTAAAAAAGAGGAAAAGTTTGCTGAATTTAAGTGCTTTATTGTATTTTTTTGACGTACTTAATCAAGTACGCTATAATTATATCAGAAAAAGGAGGAGAGACAATGGCTAATACAACGATGAATCCTAGCACTGCTCGTAAAAATTTTTATCAGTTATTGAAAGAGGTAAATGAAAATCATACTGAAATCGAGATTATTAGTGATCGTAGTGGAAACAATGCTGTATTGATTGGGCTGGAAGACTGGAGAGCGATTCAAGAAACCCTTTTTCTTGAGCAAACAGGTACTTTAGATAAAGTACGAGACCGCGAAAAAGACGACAGTGGTTTTACGAATATCGATGATATTGATTGGGAAGCTCTTTGATGAGTAACTATACAGTCGCAATCAAAAACTCTGCGAAAGTGGATTTAAGAAAAATCAAGCAATCGAATTTAAAGAAACAATTTGAAGAAGTGATTCAGACATTGAAGGAAGATCCATATATGCCCACGCAGTCTTTTGAAAAGCTGAGACCTACACATGAAGGCAGATACTCACGCAGGCTGAATAGACAGCATCGAGTGGTTTACAAAGTTGATGAGGAAAATAAAGTTGTGGAAATTTATTCTGCCTGGACACATTATGAGTGAAGTGAGAAGAGCCAACCTTTTTAGATAGTTAACAAAGAGTCTCCCCAAAAAGGAGACTCTTTTTTTGTTCTAAAACCAACCTTCTTGGATTTATTGCATGATTTCTTTAATTTGTTCCTATATCTCCACCTTTGAAGGGTCATTGTTTGAGTTTAGGAATGGAATGTTGACGGGTTTATGTAAAACAAGGAGGAAGAAGTGTGACAAGGAAAATCAGTAAAATTGGAGCATCGTTGTTAGTGTTGGCAGTGGCAACGACCATCGATTATCGCCAAAGTGAGGCGAAGACAATTGGAAATGTCGTTTATCGAGAAACAGCCAAAAGTATGTTGAAAAAAGCAATGGACAATCAACCGGAGTCGTCTTATTGGTTCCCAGAGGATTCGTTGGCATGGTCTTTTGGAAAAGATACAGATACGAAATACAATACCAGTGTCGTTCCTTTAGCAGAGCGGGTATCCAAAGCGACATTGCCGAACATGAATGTCACTCAAACGGAAGAAGTCAAAGTCGTGGCGCTTTCGGCCATGAATAGCAGTATCAACGGCAATGCATCACGAGGGATCGATATCTTTTACGCCAATGTCTTTTCTTATTGGCAATATATCGATCAATTGGTTTACGGGGGTGCTCTTCTGGTGAAGGATCATCGTATCGCCAAGTCTAGTTGCGACGGATGCAGTCCATAAGAATCGTGTACCGGTTTTAGGAACCGTAAACCTCCCATGGCGAGAAGCTGGAATGGCTAGATATGTTTTTAGCCAAGGATGAGGATGGCAAGTTCCCGATTGTATAAAAGATGATCGAAGTTACCGATACGGCAGTCACCAGTTTTGATGATGCAACTGAAGGCATCGAACAATCGAGGACTGATGGAAAAGGCTTAAATGAAAGCCACGCCAAAGGATGTAAGAATTGATGCCCAATTCAAAGAACAAGCAGACGAGTATTTAGAGATCATGTGGTATGAATTCCATGACGAGTGATGGGAAAATGGATTGGCAAAATGCCTTAGCGGATAAGAAAAAAACTTAGTCGGTGGATGCAGAGATGAACCCGTTGGCAGTATGAAGTTGGAGTATACGGAATGGATAAATAGCTAAGAAAAGCAACTCTTTGCCCATAAGGAGGGAAGAATCAGAGTGGATTATTGCCTTAAAAATGACAGAACTAAAAAAGCCTTTGCGACCAACAAATGGTCGCAGAAGCTTTTGTTTTTTACAATAACATCAGCGTGATGTACGGCTGGCTGGATCTAGCCGTCTTTCCAAAATACCTAAAAGCCAGTCCGTGATAATCGCCATTAATGCAGTTGGCAATGCACCTGCTAAAATAATCGATGTGCCATCTGTTGCATTGGTTCCTCGGATAATGATATCTCCAAGACCACCAGCACCGACGAATGCACCGATCGCGGTTATCCCGATGGCAACAACTAACGCATTTCTTATGCCTGCCATGATAACAGAAACAGAGAGTGGTAACTCTACCATGAATAGTCGTTGTCTAGCAGTCATCCCCATGCCTTTGCCGACATCAAGGATGTTTTTGTCTACTTGGATCATCCCGGTATACGTATTCTTGATGATCGGTAAGAGGGAATACAAAAATACAGTAACAATCACGACATTGACTCCCAGGCCTAATCCAATGATTAAAATGGAGATCATGGCTAGAGAAGGGATCGTCTGGATGATATTCGCCAAACGAATCACCCAGTTTGCTAATTTACGTCTCCTAGAAATCATGATCCCGACCGGAATCCCGACAACTGCTGCAAAGAGGACACCATAGATAGAAATCAGGAAGTGACGGATAAATTGTGCAAAGATATAGGAGCCATTTTCCTGGAAATAATAGAAAAATTGTTGAAAGACATTCATTTTATCCAATTGCTTCACTTCCCTTCAAAATAGTGGTTTTCTTGTAAGAAACGTTGTGCTACTACTGATGGTTCCACTAGATTATTATCTGCTTCGTAGTTCAATTCCTGCATTTTTTCCGTACTGATGGTATGACCTAACTTATTTAAGGCTTCTTTTAAATGAGGCGTATCAGCTAATACCTTGTTGTCTACAACTGGAGCAGCATCATATGGTGGGAAGAATTGACGATCATCTTCCAACATGACTAGATCATAACTGGCGATCCGTCCATCCGTAGAGTAGCCAAGAACAATATCCATTTTACCTGCTTCGACTGCATCGTAAACAAGTCCAATCTGCATAGGTAAGATCGAATTAAAAGAGAAGCCATAAGTTTCCTGGAAGCCGTCGTAACCGTCTCCTTTACGATTGATCCAAGAAGTATCTACACCAGCTACTAATTCATCCGCTACATTTTTCAGATCGCTGACTTTAGATAGATGGTATTTTTGTGCGGTGTCTTTTCGAACAAGAAAGACATACGTATTTTCAAAACCATAGGACGGGAACCACGTTTGATCGTATCTTTTCTCAAATTCATCTTTCACGGTAGCAAATGCTTTTTTCGGATCTTTTTCAGGAGGAAGATTCAATGTAGTGGTTAAATCTGTTCCTGTGTAACGAGCTGCTGAAATCGAAGCATCTCCGTTCATCATCGCTTGGTGGTTGATAGTTGTAGTAGCCAGATTGTTGATGATCGCTGTGTTTTTATCTGTATAATGTTCAACCATACCGGCAACTAGACTTGCTAAGATCTGAGCTTCAGAAGTGATTCCACCTGTGATCGAGATGGTGTCTTCATCTGTATTGCTGGCAAGTCCAGGGAAGGAACAACTCGCAAGTATAAGAAGAGAGAGAAGAACCATGGTCATTTTTAATATACGTTTCATTCTTCATTCTCCTCTCTAAGTGCGATCGGTGTCAGCCGGTGTTCCAAGAGACCTAGAAGCCAATCAGCCAACAGTGCTAAAATCGTTACAGGGATCGTACCTGCCAAAATGAGATCTGGTTGGTAATTATTCAGTCCACTAAAAATCAAATCACCTAAACCACCAGCCCCGATATAAGAGGCAAGGGTAGCCCATGCAATCACGTAAACGGCAGCTAAACGAATGCCGGCCATGATCGTTGGCATAGCAATAGGCAGTTCGACGGAAAAAATGGATTGGAACTCAGTCATTCCCATCCCTTTTGCCACATCCCGATAATTCCAATCGACATTTTTCATCCCAATGTACGTATTACGTAAAATCGGCAATAATGAATAAATAAAGAGTGCGATAATCGCAGGTAATTTACCTACGCCAAATAGCGGGATCATCAATGCCAATAAAGCAAGAGAAGGGATTGTCTGCAAGGCACTGGTTAAGCCAATCACAATCGTGGCAGCTTTCGGAAAACGTGTCAGTAAGACACCAAGCGGTACAGCAATGATGATACCAATGATCAAAGCAAGTCCCGAAATATAAAGATGTTCAAAACCTTTTGAGAGAATTTCTGAACCGTGCTGATGAAAAAACTGCTGCATAGGTCAGACCTCCTTAGATTCTTCAGGAGTAGCTGACTCTGCAACATCAGTAGTTGCGGGGTCTTCTCCCCAAATCACATCGTAGACGATATCCACTAATGATGCGCGAGTCAAGATACCTACGACTTTGTTCTGTTCATCAACGACCGGCACGTATTTCAGCCCGCGTTTTAAAATGCGTTGCAAGGTATCACGAAGATAGGCGGATTCTTTTACGTAAAAAACATGTTTATTCAAAATGTCGCCTACACTGGATACTTTTCCTCGTTTTTTATTCAACGTTTCTACATCGATAAATCCTTTTAATACATTCGAATTATCGGTAACTAACAACGTATCTACACGTTTTTCCCTCATCAGTTTGATTGCTTCTTGTAATGATTTTTCCGGTGTAATCGTGATTGCTGTATTTAGCATAACTTCTCCGACTCTTGTCGCATTTGGTTTTGCTTGTAGTAAGCGATCTTCTCCAATCAACTCTTCTACGAAATCGTTTGCAGGATGACGTAAAATATTTTCTGGTGTATCGAATTGGATCACACGACCTTCACTCATGATGGCGATACGACTTGCTAGTTTAATCGCTTCATCCATGTCATGGGTAACGAAGACGATGGTTTTACCGAGTCGTTCTTGTAAATCTTTGACCAGATCCTGAAGTGAATCGCGAGTGATGGGATCAAGGGCACCAAATGGCTCATCCATCAGTATGATATCCTGATTGGCTGCCAAGGCACGAACGACTCCAATACGCTGCTGCTGACCACCAGATAATTCATGTGGGTAGCGATCTAACATCTCACGGGGCAATTCCACAAGATCAATCATTTTTTCAGCTGTTTTATTCCGTTCTTCTTGACTGACTTTCAACAATTTTTGGACAAGAGTGATATTTTCACGAATCGTCATGTGAGGCATCAATCCAATACTTTGGATAACATAGCCTATCTGACGTCGCAATTCCACTGGATCAATTTCTTGGATGGATTTTCCATCAATCAAAATTTTCCCTTGTGTTGGATCAGTCATTCGGTTGATCATCCGCATCGTTGTGGTTTTTCCGCTTCCGCTTGTACCGATAAAACAGATGAATTCGCCTTTTTCAAACGATAGATTGACGTCTTCGACAGCGATTTTTCCGCCTTTATAGATTTTTGAGACATTCTGGAATTCAATCATGGTGCCACCTCTTCTTTTCTTTTTCAATGAAGGTTCTCCTACTACTAGTATGCCTAAAAGAACGCTAGATTACAAATGAGGTGTATTTTTTTGGGCGCTGAGTGTTTTTGATGAAAATAAAAGGGACAGAGTCAAGAAAAATCAGTCGCCGTTTTTTGCCAATTCAGCACGAAAAATGGTAGAATGATTGAGCACATGATAGAAAGTGAGTGACGATATGTTAACAACAGAAGATTTTGATTTTGACTTGCCGGAAGAGTTGATCGCACAAACACCATTAAAAGACCGCGATCATTCTCGTTTACTTGTTTTGGATCGGAAAACTGGAGAAATGAAAGACAAGCATTTCCATGAAATCATTGAAGAATTACACCCTGGTGATGCGCTAGTCATGAATAATACACGAGTTCTGCCCGCTCGTTTATATGGAGAAAAACCAGATACTGGTGCTCATTTAGAAGTCCTTCTTCTAACGAATACAGAAGGAGATACGTGGGAGACATTGATCAAACCTGCGAAACGTGCCAAAGTTGGGACAAGAATCTCTTTTGGTGATGGCAGATTGCAAGCAGTAGTGAAAGAAGAATTGGAACACGGCGGACGGATCATTGACTTTGAGTATGAAGGAATTTTCCTAGAGATTCTTGAATCATTGGGCGAAATGCCATTGCCACCATATATCAAAGAACGTCTGGAAGACCCAGATCGCTATCAAACTGTCTATGCGAAAGAAAATGGTTCTGCTGCAGCGCCAACAGCGGGATTGCATTTTACGAAAGAACTGCTTGATGAGATCGAAGCAAAGGGTGTTGAATTAGTCTATCTGACACTACACGTAGGGTTAGGAACATTCCGTCCTGTCAGCGTAGATAAGATCGAAGAACACCATATGCATAGTGAATTCTACCGTTTGACGGAAGAAGCAGCTGAACGATTGAATCAAGTACGTAAAAACGGCGGGAAAATCGTGGCTGTCGGAACGACTTCGATTCGAACATTAGAAACGATTGGAACGAAATTCAATGGAGAAATCAAAGCAGACAGTGGATGGACCGATATTTTCATCACGCCTGGCTATGAATTCAAAGTGGTGGAAGCTTTCTCAACCAATTTTCATTTGCCAAAATCAACTTTAGTCATGTTAGTAAGTGCTTTTGCCGGAAGAGAATTGACATTATATGCTTATCAGCATGCGATTGACGAGCGCTATCGTTTCTTTAGTTTCGGAGATGCGATGTTCGTGAAATAAGACTGTTTAGAACAATCGTACTCTGAGTATGAAAAAGTCAAGAATATCTCCGTAAAAACAAAGAAAAAAGCTGCCAATTTTTTAACTGGCAGCTTTTTTCGATGCTTCTATTCGCAGATAATTATGCAGTTGCGTTTCTGCTTTGAAGCACGTGTTATTACTAGAAACTTCATTAACGAGTAATAACATTGAAGAAGTTAAGAACTATCTTTATGATACACCAACTTTTCAGCGACAATCGATCAATTTTTGTATGAAAAATGTAGTAAGATGCAAGTTAAAAGATAAGAAAAATGCGTACAAATAAGAAAAAGCCGAGCTCTCGATAAGCTCGGCTTTCTTGTATCTCGGAAGGATTCAAATAAACAGAAATGATTGTAACTTTCCATCATACATGCAAAGCACGGTGTTGAATTTCTTCATGTTAAACAAAAATTTTGTTTTCGTTACATCTTCAACATTTGAAACATCTCTTGTTCCTATTCAATTTTCAGACGTTTACGTTATTCAATTGTTACGTATCGCATTACTTCTTGTTTCGGATACTTCGTGATCCAAACATCCATACGCATTCACTATTTATAGTTTTGTACTCTACACGCATGTCTGGGTGAAACCTGTACTTCTAACAACTTTGTTTGCTTACACTGTTCTATCGAGAAATTCTTCTGTCTATTTGATGGTATCCTCCTTCCTTACATCTATATAATAGCATTATTTGGTAGCGTTTGCAAATATAAGCACTTTAGATTTTACGCTTTCTTAACAAATAATCGATAAGCCCTTTATTTGAAGTAAATAAAAAAAGGATGTTATAGTAAAATAAGTACCTTTTTTTGTACGAAGATTTTAAAGGAGGAATAGGATGGAAGAATACAAGCAGACAATAGAAGAAGTAAGGAAGGTAACGGAAGCAGATCCAGATACTGGGTTGTCTTCACAAGAAGTGGATGAACGACGAAAAAAGCAGGGATTGAATAAATTCGATGAGGCACCAAAAGAATCAATGATCAAAAAATTCTTTCGAAGCTTGTCGGATTTTACAACGATCGTACTTCTTATAGCAGCGGTGATTTCCTTTTATACTGCATTTGCTACAGAGCATGGAGATTTATTTGAAGGACTGCTGATCATCGCTATCGTTGTGATCAACTCGGTATTGTCAATCGTCCAAGAAGGAAACGCAGAAAAAGCACTGGAATCCTTGCAAGATATGAATAAACAAACGGCAACTGTCATACGTGATGGCAAAGTGACCACTGTTGAGTCAGAGCAACTGGTGGTTGGGGATATTCTTGTTTTAGAGTCCGGTGATGCTATTTCTGCCGATGCCCGTTTGATCGAAGCATCACAATTACGTGTAGAAGAATCGGCGTTGACTGGAGAAAGTGAAGCAGTTGAAAAAGATGCAGCATTTATTGCTGAAGAAGATGAGTCATTAGGTGACCAACTTAATATGGTATTTAAAGGATGTACGGTTTCTGCAGGTCGTGGGAAAGCGATCGTCACTGCCATTGGTATGGCTACAGAAATGGGTAAGATCGCGGATCTTTTGAACGAAAACACCATGCAAAAGACACCTTTACAGGTCCGGTTGAATCAGCTAGGCAAACGAATCAGTATGATCGCTTTAGCGGCTGCGGCTTTAGTATTTGTGATTGGTGAATTACAAGGAGAACCACTCCTTGAAATGTTCATGACTTCGATTTCCTTGGCTGTTGCAGCTGTACCGGAAACCTTGACTGTTATTGTTACGTTGACACTTGCATACGGTGTGCAGAAGATGGCGAGGAAACATGCGATTATCCGGCAGCTACCAGCAGTAGAGACGCTAGGAACCGCTAATGTTATCTGCTCAGACAAAACAGGAACGCTGACACAAAATGAAATGCGCGTCCGCCGAGTCTGGAGCAAAGACGATGAAGTAACGAATATCGAAGACTCAATGACGAACAGCGCGATGGAAATATTGAAAATGGCTGCATTATGTACAGATGTGACGGTCGAACAAGAAGACGATGATCTTGTTATCAAAGGTAATCCAACAGAGGTAGCCATCGTTAGGGCTGTTGAAGAGAATTATCATACAAAAGCAGAATTAGAAGAAAAATATCCACGAGTAAACGAGCTTCCTTTTGATTCTGAACGAAAAATGATGACAACAGTTCACCAAATGGGCGAAAAATACATCTCAATCACCAAAGGAGCATTCGATGTTCTTGCTCCGCGCTTTAGTTCAGGCGATGTAGAACAAGCGGCGATCGTTAATGATCGCTTTGGTAAACGGGCACTGAGAGTGATTGCTGTTGGTTATGCTACTTATGACGAAGAACCGCAAGATATTTCTTCTGAAGCACTGGAAAAAGACTTACGTTTGATTGGTCTGATCGGAATGATCGATCCACCACGTCCAGAAAGTAAAGGAGCAATCAAGCGAGCGAAAAAGGCTGGCATCAAAACAGTCATGATCACTGGAGATCATGTGGTAACTGCCAGTGCCATAGCGAAAGAATTAGGTATCTTGAATGATCCGTCAGAAGCACTCTCAGGATCAGAACTGCATCAATTATCAGACGAGGAATTAGATGCGCGTGTCAAATCTCTCTCTGTCTATGCTCGGGTAACGCCAGAAGATAAGATCCGAATCGTCAAATCTTGGCAACGTACGGGTGCAGTCGTAGCGATGACTGGTGATGGCGTGAATGATGCACCAGCGTTGAAAGCAAGTAATGTCGGATGTGCCATGGGGATCACAGGTACAGATGTGGCGCAAAGTGCCGCAGATATGATTCTGACGGATGACAACTTTGCGACGATCGTCGATGCTGTCAGTCAAGGACGCTCGGTTTATCAGAATATTCGTAAAGCAATCAACTTTTTGCTAAGTTGCAATATTTCGGAGATCTTTATTGTTTTGATTGCGATGCTGTTAGGCTGGGGAGCGCCATTCACAGCTGTGCAACTACTGTTTGTCAATGTAGTTGCCGATGGTCTTCCAGGATTTGCTTTGGGAAGAGAACCAGCAGAACACGGCATCATGGATCAGCCTCCTATTCCGAAAAACGAAGGGATCTTTGCTCGAGGCTTGTTGCAAAAAATCGCCATAAACGCAGGAGTCTTCACCATCGTAACGCTGTTTGGTTACTATTTAGGTAGTTATGTCGATACTATTAGCCCATGGGTAGATGCAAGTCAGCATGTCGGTCAAACTGTTGCATTCTTGATCTTAGCTTATTCATCGATTTTGCATGTGTTCAATGTACGCAGCAGCCAATCGATCTTCAAAGTCAATTTAGCAACCAATAAAGCTTTGGTAGAAATGGCGTTACTGGCATTAGCTATTACAACGGCTGTTGCTTTGCTGCCGTTTACGCAAGAACTATTCGGCCTAGTACACATCAGTTTGAATCACTGGTTCTTGGTAGGGATTTTGTCTATCGTACCAATCGCGGTCAATGAACTGATCAAGTTCCATCGATTACCGGAAGCAGAAGAAGAGGAATGATCAACTGTTTCTAAGTTGATTTTCTTTTTACTGGAACTATACAAAAAGGAGGTGTGACATGAATGTTGTCACACCTCCTTTTTGCTAATGGGCTGAATGTTTCTTTTACTGCCTCTCGATAAACGGTGTTCTCCTGCCAACCCCTCGGTCACAAGTCACACTCTCTTTTAAATATCTTTTGGCAATTGTTCATAAAATGCTGCTTTTGTTGCAGAAATGTATGGGCTGAGCCATAGATAACCAATACCAGCAGTTGCTAATGCTAAGATATGCCAGCCGATAAATGAAAGATCTAACCAGAAAAGTTGTCCTTTATAACCATCCATCAATTTTCGACTTGCAGTGATCGTATCCAGTACTTTAGGTGTTTGTCCTGTTTCTTGGACGATATCGTAGTAAATAAAATAGCTTTGAGAATAAGAATAGCTTTTAATGATTCCAGGAATAACTAATAACAAACCCCATAATGTTGTAAAGATTGAAATCAACACAGCTAAACCGATCACTCCGCCGATAAACAAACCTTTGAATCCACGAAATGCATCTTTGAATGGTTCAATCTGATCTTTTTGACCACGTAAAACATCAAGATAAGTCCAAGAAATACCACTCATGAACAAAGCGCTGATAATGCTAGAAATAATTCCACCACCACCTCCTGAACTACCGCTTCCTGATGCCATCGCATCTGAGACGTTCGCTGATCCATCATATGTGGCAATAGCAAACAAGATAATAGGAATCATAATAAGAAGAATAGCAACAATACCAATCAATGTAGGGATTAGATTTAATAAAACAGCTTGACCCCACCGACCTTTTAAACTCTCTTTTGCTTGGCGTTTTAATTCTGCAGAAGATTGCATGATTTTACCCTCCTTTCTTTCATAAAACCAATATACCATGTATCAAAAAATATTTCTGTCATAATGTTTTTTTCTTTTTTGTTATTCATGAAAAAAAATAAAAAAAAGAATATTAAATAAAGTAGAAGGAAGCCGAGGGAACTTGCAAAAAGCACTTGAAACGATTATGATGGTGGGAGTTGTCAAGATATTTTATATAGAAAGTAGGGAAATGAATGACGCAACCTGCCATTCGCTATCGTTTAATCAAGAAAGAAAAACATACTGGCGCGCGTTTAGGGGAATTGATCACGCCACACGGAACTTTCCCCACACCAATGTTCATGCCAGTAGGAACATTAGCTACAGTAAAAACAATGTCCCCAGAAGAGTTGAAAGAAATGGGTGCTGGCGTTATTTTAAGTAATACATATCATTTATGGCTACGCCCTGGTGAAGACTTAGTAGAAGAAGCTGGCGGACTGCATAAATTTATGAACTGGGATCAACCGATTTTAACAGATTCAGGCGGCTTTCAAGTTTTTTCATTAAGTGATATGCGGAATATCGAAGAAGAAGGCGTGCATTTCAAAAACCACTTGAATGGTTCGCGTATGTTTTTATCACCAGAAAAAGCAATCAACATCCAAAATAAATTGGGCTCTGATATCATGATGAGTTTTGACGAATGTCCACCATTCGATGAAAGTTACGACTACGTGAAAAAATCAGTAGAACGTACGTCTCGATGGGCAGAACGAGGATTGAAAGCTCATGCTAACCCAGACCGTCAAGGATTATTTGGAATCATTCAAGGAGCAGGATTTGAAGATCTTCGTCGTCAAAGCGCGAAAGATCTAGTCGGCATGGATTTCCCTGGTTACTCAATCGGCGGGTTATCTGTCGGGGAACCTAAATCAGAAATGAACCGTGTATTAGAATTCACTACACCGTTGATCCCCGAAAACAAACCACGTTACTTGATGGGTGTCGGTGCTGCTGATTCATTGATCGATGGTGTTATCCGTGGAGTAGACATGTTTGACTGTGTCTTGCCTACTCGAATCGCTCGAAATGGCACATGTATGACTTCTCAAGGCCGTCTAGTAGTGAAAAATGCGAAATATGCCCATGATTTCCGTCCAATTGATGAGAAATGTGATTGTTACACATGTAAAAACTATACACGTGCCTATATCCGCCATTTGATCAAATGTGATGAAACATTTGGCATTCGTTTGACTTCTTACCATAATTTATACTTCTTGTTGAATCTAATGAAACAAGTGCGTCAAGCAATCATAGATGATAATTTGCTTGAATTTAGAGAAGCCTTTTTTGAAGAATACGGGTTCAATAAAGAAAACGCAAAAAGTTTCTAAAGGAAAATCTTTTAAAAATTAAGTAAAAAACTAGTGTTAGCAGCATTTTTCTGCTAAAGTGTTTTTTGTAGATACAGAATTAGTGAGGTGAAAAAAATGGGATCATTACCAATGCTTGTGATGTTTATCGCGCTATTAGCAATGTGGTTTTTTATGTCACGTTCGCAAAAGAAACAACAGCAAGAACGTCAAAACTTGTTAGATAGCATGAAACCAGGTGATTCAGTCGTAACGATTGGCGGATTACACGGAGTTGTTTCAGAAATCGACAATGATAAACGGACAGTCGTTTTAGACTGCGAAGGGATCTTCCTTGAGTACGATCGTGCAGCAATCAAAACGGTCAAACCAGGGACTGTCGTAACAAATGATGCAACGACTACTGTTGAAACAACAGAAGAACCAGCTGAGACAGTTGAAGTAAAAACTGAAACAACAGAAACGCTGGAAGAGACAGAAGAGAAGAAAGAAAAATAAGTATCAAAGCTTATTTAAAGACGAGGTAGGGCAGAAAGGTGTCCTACCTCATTTTTTATTCAAAAAAGAAAGAGATAAGAGCATAGGATACATTGCTCAACGTTGAATAATCGGGTGTGTCATATAAATGATAATAAATAACTTTATATATTTTTTCATGTAAACACTTATAAATAAAGGGATTTTATATTTAAAAATAACTGTGAAAAAAATCACAAAAAAGTGTTTACATAGAAAAACAAATATTGTATGATATACATGTGAATGATTTAACAAATAACCATGACCCATTAGGAGGATAATGATGGCTAAAGTAATGGAAAAAGAAAAGACGAAGACAATTGACGTACAAGCAATGATTGATGGTTTGGCAGAAAAAGCAAATGTAGCATTGAAAGAAATGGAAAGCTTTGATCAAGAAAAAGTGGACCATATCGTGCATGAAATGGCAATGGCAGCTTTAGATCAACATATGCCATTAGCAAAAATGGCTGTGGAAGAAACAGGTCGCGGTGTTTACGAAGATAAAGCAATCAAAAATATGTATGCGTCCGAATATATTTGGCATAATATCAAACATGATAAAACAGTTGGTGTAATCAATGAAGATGTCCAAAAGGGATTGATTGAAATTGCTGAACCAGTCGGTGTGGTTTGCGGAGTAACTCCAACAACGAATCCGACTTCCACAACGATTTTCAAATCAATGATCGCGTTGAAAACAAGAAATCCAATCGTTTTTGCTTTCCATCCAAGTGCCCAAAAATCTTCTGCAGAAGCAGCACGAGTGGTACGTGATGCTGCTATCGCTGCCGGAGCTCCTGAAAATTGTATCCAATGGATCGAACATCCATCGATCGAAGCGACTTCTATGCTAATGAACCATCCGGGTATCGCGATCGTCTTAGCGACAGGTGGAGCTGGAATGGTCAAGTCTGCTTACTCTACAGGAAAACCAGCTTTAGGTGTAGGTCCAGGTAACGTACCAGCTTATATTGAAAAAACAGCAAAAATTAAACGTGCAGTGAACGATTTGATCGTTTCGAAAACATTTGATAATGGAATGATTTGTGCTTCTGAACAAGCTGTGATCGTGGATAAAGAAATCTATGCAGCAGTAAAAGCAGAATTCCAAGCACACCAAGTTTATATCGTAAAACCAGATGAATTGCAAAAATTAGAAGATGCAGTGATGAACGAAGGAAAATATGCGGTCAATCCATCAATCGTTGGACATTCTGCGATGGAAATCGCAAAATTGGCAGGAATCAGTGTACCAAAAGGAACGAAAATGCTGATTGCTGAATTGGAAGGCGTAGGCCCAGATTATCCGCTATCAAGAGAAAAACTTTCTCCAGTTCTTGCCATGATCAAAGCTAACAACACGGACCATGCGTTTGATTTGTGTGAAGGTATGTTGAATCTTGGAGGATTAGGACATACAGCAGTTATCCATTCAGAAAACGAAGAGTTGCATGTCAAATTCGGTCTTCGAATGAAAGCTTGTCGTATTTTAGTGAATACACCATCTGCAGAAGGCGGCATCGGTGATATCTATAACGAAATGATTCCGTCATTGACTTTGGGATGCGGTTCTTATGGTAAGAACTCTGTTTCTCGTAACGTCTCTGCTGTAAACTTAATCAATGTCAAAACTGTAGCGAAACGGAGAAATAACATGCAATGGTTCAAATTACCGCCAAAAATCTTCTTTGAAAAGAATTCTCTATTGTACTTAGAGAAAATGGAAAATGTTGAACGTGTCATGATCGTTTGTGACCCAGGTATGGTCCAATTTGGTTACTGCGATACAGTTCGTGAAGTATTGTCACGACGCAAAAATGATGTGAAAATCGAAGTCTTCTCAGAGGTTGAACCGAATCCATCGACAAATACCGTATACGCAGGAACGAAATTGATGGCAGACTTCAAGCCGGATACAGTAATTGCTCTGGGAGGCGGTTCTGCAATGGACGCAGCTAAGGGAATGTGGATGTTCTATGAACACCCAGACACATCTTTCTTCGGTGCAAAACAAAAATTCTTGGATATCCGTAAACGGACATACAAGATCGATAAACCAGAAAAGACACAATTCGTATGTATCCCGACAACATCAGGAACTGGTTCTGAAGTAACACCATTTGCGGTCATCACTGACAGTGAAACACATGTGAAATATCCGTTGGCAGATTATGCATTGACACCGGATGTCGCAATCGTCGATCCTCAATTCGTTATGTCAGTTCCAGCATCTGTCACAGCAGATACAGGAATGGATGTGTTGACGCATGCAATTGAATCTTATGTTTCAGTCATGGCTTCAGATTATACACGCGGATTGAGTCTGCAAGCGATCAAATTAGTCTTTGACTATTTAGAAAAATCAGTGAAAACACCTGATATGGAATCACGTGAAAAAATGCACAATGCTTCTACAATGGCTGGTATGGCGTTTGCTAACGCATTCCTAGGTATTTGTCACTCAGTCGCACATAAAATCGGCGGGGAATACGGGATCCCTCATGGGCGGACAAATGCGATTCTTTTACCGCATATTATCCGCTACAATGCAAAAGATCCACAAAAACATGCGATGTTCCCTAAATATGACTATTTCCGTGCAGATACAGATTACGCAGATATTGCAAAATTCTTAGGTCTGAAAGGCGAAACAACAGAGGAATTAGTCGAAGCTTTAGCAACTGCTGTTTATGAATTAGGAAAATCTGTCGGCATCAACATGAGTCTAAAAGCTCAAGGAGTCACACAAGAAACACTAGATACTACCGTAGACCGTATGGCTGAATTAGCTTACGAAGACCAATGTACGACAGCTAATCCGAAAGAACCATTGATCTCTGAATTGAAACAAATCATCATTGATGCTTACAATGGATAAGCAAAAGAAAGCATAGAAAAGAGATAAAAAAATAGATGAAAAAGAACTTGGAAAACGTTGTTTCTCCAAGTTCTTTTTTTGTTTTCTAAGTATTTGAAAGTTACTTTTGTTATTTAACGTTTAGGTCAATTTTAGACAGTTTTTGTTCAAAAAGCGATATTTATAGTGAACGGTATTACTGCTATATTAAGGATATAAAAATGAAAGCGTTTAAAAAGGTGGCATAAAGATGATTATTAAAGAAGAGATTTTTGTACCTAAAGAATTAGTGAAAGAAAAAATTGACCTGCTCGTTGAAAACCTGACAACGATCAAAGACGATAACGGTGAATTTTTATTGGACTTTGATGGATTGAAAGTAGATGACAAAAGCTGGACAGTATGGAATTGGCCACAAGGTGTCGGATTATACGGTATTTATAAAAATTACCAGATGACAAAAAATCCTCGCGCTTATCAAGTAGTCAATGAATGGTTTGAAGATCGGATGGAAGAAGGCGCTCCGCCAAAAAACGTCAATACGATGGCCCCGTTGTTGACGATGGCTTACTTGTATGAAGACACGAAAGATTCACGCTATTTGCCTTATTTAGAACAATGGGCAGAATGGGTCATGAATGACATGCCTCGGACAAATGAAGAGGGGTTGCAACATGCCACATATGGACCGGAAAATAAGAATCAGCTGTGGGATGATACATTGATGATGACAGTGCTTCCTTTGGCAAAAATCGGGAAACTGTTGAATCGCCCAGAATATTTAGAAGAAGCACGTTACCAGTTTATGATCCACATCAAATACTTGATGGATAAACGGACAGGGTTGTGGTATCACGGCTGGACGTTTGAAGGAAATCATAACTACGCCGAAGCATTTTGGGCTCGTGGAAACTGCTGGTTGACGATTGCTATTCCAGAAATCATCGAGATCTTAGAACTATCGAAAGAAGATGCATTGCGCAAATTGTTGATTGAAACACTTGAAGCACAAGTGCGCGCATTAAAAACTTATCAATCTGAAAGCGGTTTATGGCATACGTTGTTAGATGATCCTTCTTCTTATGTGGAATCTTCTGCAACTGCAGGATTTGCTTACGGTATTTTGAAAGCGGTCCATAAACGTTATTTGCCGCAAGAATATAAAGAAGTCGCTTATCGTGCTATCCAAGGATTGCTTGAACAAATCGATGAAAAAGGAGAAGTCCAAAACGTTTCAATCGGGACAGGAATGGGGGATAGTTTAGATTTTTATCGGAATATCGGAATCACAGCAATGCCTTATGGACAGTCGTTAACGGTGCTTTGTTTGACAGAATTGCTCGTCTCTTATTGTTAAAAGAAAGGAAACCCATATGAAAAAAACATCACTGTTGTTTGCAGCAAGTTCGCTTAGCCTAGGTCTGCTAGGTCTAAGCGGCTGCGGAAATAATTCTAGTGTGGCAACTGTCGCAGATGCAGACGTAAATGAGACAGTTACCTTGCGCTTTGCTTATGCAAGCAACAGCCAGCCGGTAATTGATGCAATGAATGAATTTGGGCGTTTAGTAAAAGAAAAAACAGACGGTTCCGTACAGATCCAGTATTTTCCAGATGGACAACTGGGTGGAGAACGGGAACTAATCGAGTTGACACAGTCAGGAGCAGTAGATTTCACAAAAGTAAGTGCCTCAGCATTGGAAAGTTTTTCTAAAGATTATTCGATTTTTTCAGTCCCTTATCTATTCAATGATGAAGAACATTTCTTTAAGGTGATGGATAACGAAGAAATAATGGAACCAATCTACCAATCAACCAAAGATTTAGGGTTTACCGGATTGACCTATTATGATTCTGGTCAACGCAGTTTTTATATGGTAGACGGTCCAATCCATACACCGGAAGATTTGAAGGGAAAGAAAATCCGTGTGATGCAAAGCGAAACAGCTATTAAAATGGTCGAGCTTTTAGGCGGTTCGCCAGTCCCCATGGGAAGTGATGAGGTATACACTTCTCTTCAATCCAATTTGATCAACGGATCAGAAAACAATGAGTTTGTCTTGTATACAGCTGGACATGGCGGGGTAGCTAAATACTATTCTTATGATGAGCATACACGTGTGCCCGATATCATCATCATGAATGATGCTATCAAAGAACAGCTAACTGCTGAACAGGAAAAAGCGATTGAAGAAGCAGCAAAAGAATCGACGGTTTTTGAAATCGAAGCTTTTGCCAGAGCAATTGAAGAAGAGAAAGCTTTAGCACAAGAAGAACATGGAGTTCAATTCAATGATGTAGATAATACACCGTTTCGAGAGGCAGTCGCACCGCTTCATGATACATTCAAAAACGATCCTGCCTACAAAGACCTTTATCAAAAGATCCAAGAGCAAGGAGCGTAGCTGTGATGAAAGTGATTTTAAATAAGGTGTTAGAGATCCTAGGAGCTGTTTTGCTTGTTGGGATGGTCGCTGTCGTTTTATGGCAAGTATTTTCCAGAACGGTTTTAGGAAATCCGAATACGGTGACAGAAGAGCTTGTCCGATTCGGTCTTGTCTGGTTTGCCATGTTGTCTTCCGCGTATGTTGTGGGACAAAAAGCACATCTAGCCGTAACGGTTTTAAGTGAAAAATTATCTGGTAAAAAAAGTAAAATTTTAGAAGTCGTTGTTCAAAGTTTGTTTCTGGTATTTGCTGCGATGATCATGGTGTATGGCGGATGGAATGCTGTCACGTTGACAATGGGGCAGATCTCGCCTTCTTTAAGCATTCCGATGGGGTACGTCTATTTGTCAGTACCTGTCTCAGGGATACTCATCATTATCTATAGTCTGATAAATCTAATCGATACATTAAGCAACAAGCCAGCAATTCAAGAAAAAATATAAAAATGGAGGAATAAAATGGCAATAGAAGCCGGATTAGTGTTATTTTTTGTATTTGTCGTGTTGCTTGTATTAGGGATGCCGATTGCTATAAGTATTGCATTCTCATCGATGATGACTTTATTGTTAGTTATACCGTTTGATGTTTCTGCTTTTAGTTCAGCTCAAAAAATGGTGGGAAGTATCAATAGTTTTTCGCTGATCGCTATTCCGTTTTTCGTTCTCTCGGGCATTATCATGAATAATGGAGGGATAGCTAAGAAACTAGTGGATTTTGCGATGTTGTTCGTCGGGCGCGTGCCGGGGGCTTTGGCTCATACGAATGTGTTAGGGAATGCTTTATTTGGTTCCATCTCTAGCTCGGCCATTGCCGCTTCTACCGCGATTGGTGGAGTGTTGATCCCTCAGCAAGTGGAAGAAGGATATGACCGGAAGTTTGCGACAGCGGTCAATATCGCGTCAGCTCCGACAGGTATGGTCATTCCTCCAAGTACTGC
>SKEY01002254.1_pt1 | contig 20885 bp, 18 predicted proteins | sample 4843871 | NCBI WGS metagenome assembly SKEY01 (sample SAMN11008797, study PRJNA524170) | human gut metagenome | biome: Human fecal sample; material: Feces; isolation source: fecal sample from pouch patient p36 | host: Homo sapiens | place: Israel: Tel-Aviv | collected 2016-12-04 | reverse complement strand
ATCATCGACGCAACGGAGGAGCGTCGATTTACCCGAGCCGGAAGGCCCGATCATTACGAGCTTCTCGCCGCGTTTGACGGTGAGGTTGATATCTTTGAGCACATGCAGGTCGCCAAAGTACTTGTTGAGATGCTTGATCTCGATCATGTCTGCCATGAATGTCCCTTCCCTGCGTTTACACGAGTTGAACTATTGTACGGAAAGAACCACGTTTCCGCAGCCCACACTACATTCCCGTAAAGAACCCGCAACCTTTAACCCACTCATTGGGGACAGCCCAGCAAAAAGGGGCGCGACCACAATGGTCACGCCCCTCAAAACCAGAAAATAATACAACCGCCCTTGTTGAGCATAAGTCAGCGAAAACCCGTACACGCGAGCAAGGTGACGTGAAATGAAAGGGCGCAGACCTTATGGTCGCGCCCTTGAAATTGAACGTCAGATTGCCGCGTGTACGGGTTTGCAGCGTCGAGCCGTTACGCGGTTTGGTAAAACCGCGTAACAAATTACGCGAGCTTTGCGCCGACGATCTTTGCCGCGGCAGGCTTATCAAAGTTGCCGCCGGTGGCCTTGCCGAGTGCGCCCATAACCTGGCCCATCTGCTTCTTGGACGTTGCGCCCAGCTCGGCGATGACCTGATCGACCAGAGCCTCGAGCTCCTCGTCCGAAACCTGCGCGGGCAGCAGGCTCTCCAGAATCTTGACCTGCTCGGTCAGGTTGTCGGTACGCTCCTGGTCAGTACCGGCCTTAATGGACATCTCCAGCGTCTCGCTCGTCTGCTTAATCAGACGCTTGATCATGCTGTTGACGTCTTCCTCGGTCACATCACGACGCTCGTTGACCTCGATGTTCTTCACCTCGGCCTTAACCTGGCGAATGATGGACAGGCGAACCTTGTCCTTGGCCTTCATGGCCGCGATCATTTCCTTCTGCAGCTCTTCGTTGGTCATCTGCAAATCCTCCTCAATAGTGCGGGCGGCACTCGCGCGAGCACCGTCCCATGATTACTTGGTCGTCGACGAATTGTCGGTCGAGCTCTTGGTGACGCCCTTCAGACTGACGTTGTACGGCACGTCCTTGGGCATGGGGTTAACGGTGATGTCGGCATCCTTCTTGTACTGCTCCAGCCACTCGCTGTACGCGGTGCTTGCCGCCTGCGTCTTCACCACGTTGGAGACGTACTTCTCGATGTCCTTGGGCACCTGCTTAATGTCATCGACCTGATTATCGACATGGAAGTAGTCAGTGCACTTGATGATGTGATAACCATAGGTCGACTCGACGACGTCGCTCACATCGCCCTTGTTGAGCCCCTCGAGCGCCGCCTGGTAGCTGTCGACGAAGGTAGTGAGCTTGTCCCAGCCAACATCGCCCTTCTTGTCCTTGGAGCCGGTGTCATCGGAGTACTGCTCCACGGCGTCCTCAAAGCTCAACTCGCCGGAGTTGATCTTGTCCAGGCACTCCTGCGCCTTGGCCTTGGCGGCAGCTTTGTCCTCGTCGGAAGCGTCAGAATCGACCTTGATCAGGATATTCGACGAACGACGGGCATCGTTGTAGTTGGACAGGTTCTCATTGATGTAATCGACAATCTCGCTGTCCTTGGGCTTGCTGGTGGGTGCCACGGCATCCTTGAGCTTCTGCTGCGCCAGGCTCTCCTTGAGCGAATCCTTGTAGGTGTCCTCGGTGTAGCCGTAGGTCTTGAGAGTCTCCTTAAAAGTCTTGGCGCCGCCTGCGCTCTTGCACGCGTCCTTCCAAGCCTTCTCGACCTCCTCGTCCGACACCGTCACGCCGTTTTCCTTCTGCGCCTGTTGAAGCAGAATCTGTTGCGTGTAGGAGTCGATGAGCTGCTTGCGGTACTTTTTGGGCGTGAGATTGTTGTTGACCAGATACTGCGCCCAGTCCTTGTCCTTGGTGTAGCCATGGGACGTGCGCATGCTCATGATCTGCTTGGTCACGGTGTCCTCGGTGAGGTTGGTGCCATTGATGGTAGCAGCCACGCCACCAGTGAGCTTATAGCCCGAGCTGGCGCTTTCAGTCTGTGACATCAGGCCGGAGCACGCCATGGCCGAGACGGAAAGCAGCATTGCCAGCACGCCGATGACCACCAGGACGATCTTGACGGTCTTGGACACATAGGTCTTGCGCTGCTTCTGACGAGAGCTGGAGGCGGCGCGAGCCTGTTGCTCGGGCGTCGGTGCGGCCTCGGGGTTCTTTTTCTTATTTGCCATGTTTGGCCTTTCGCATCACGAATCGAACAAACGCCATTGTGTCACAACGCAGCCCCCGCGGCACACCTGGTGCATGGGGGACAGGTTAATCTGCACCATTTTGGTGCAAAGGGGTCCACTCTGGCAGACGGCAATTAGGGACGTTCCTTTTCTGCCGGCAGTTTGGGACAGTCCCCAAGTGCCGACCCTAAAAGTGGCGGCGGATGGCATCGACCATGCCTTGGCACGTGGTCTGGCCGAGCACATCGGCTGCGGCGTCGGCATCCATAAAGATATTCATGAGCGCTTGCAGGGCCTCGACCTGGCCGCCCGGCTCGGCAATGCCCAGATTGATGATGACCTGCGCCGGCACGGGAGAACCCATGCCTGCCATAGCACTGAACGTCACGGTCGATGCGGGCTTCACCACCGCGATATAGGGCTTAGCCACAAACCCCGGATCGGTGTGCGGGATGGCGATGTTGGCCGCCGGCATGGCAAGGCCCGTGGGATAGGCATCCTCGCGCGCGCGGACGGCATCGAGCCAACCGGATGCAATGTAGCCGCGCGGGGCAAGCTCACCCTCGAGGCGCGCAAACACCTCACCCGGCGTCGCGCACTCCCAATCAAAAAACACCAGCTCAGGCGAGAATAGCATCTCGGCGTTATCCGCCATACCGTCCTCCAAAGTTGTATGAGGTTCACAATGCCCCATATGATAGCGAAACGAGACAGGCAAGGTTAGTTTAGGATCCCAATCATATCGAGTGCGCGGGCAGGCGTCAGGCAAACTTCGGGCATCTCCTCCAGCATGCGCCGGTCGCTCGTGACTACGTAGTCAACGTCTGCTGTCTCGCCCGAAGCGATGATGAGGTTGTCTTCAAGATCCGGCATGCGCTTGCCAAGCATGCGCGCCATCTCGCACTCTGCCAACGAAAGCGGAGAGGCGGTTGCCACCTGCATCATGTGCTCAATGCAGGCCCATGACGCCAAGGCAAACGACACGTTCATCCCATTCACGTTCCGCCGGGCTAGACGCCGAGGCAAAATATAGAATACATCCTTTGCCGTCGTTGGCGCATACAGAAGGCCGATCTTTCCCGCCTCGGCAAGCTCCACCAGGTGCTTCGCTTCGTCGAACGCCCCCTCTTGCAGGTAATAATCGAGCCAAACATTCGTATCTACCAAGAGATGCTGTGCCTCAATCATCGGCAATTCGCCTCGATGTCGGCAATCATCGCATCATACATATCATCCCGTACGGCGTCCCAGTCTTCCGCCGAAGATTCAGCCGGTGCAAAATCCGACGCGCTCAGCCCCAACGAAGAAAAAGCCAGGCCACACCCCTGCTCGGCCAGACTCTCCGCACAGGATGCCTCGCGCTTATCCGCCACCATAAATCCCGGCAATGTTTGATGCTCGACGAGATAGGCCCAAAGCGCACGAATGGCATCACTCGGCCCCAATCCATTGCGAGTGAGGACCGCATCGCCACCAGCTTTGAGCATAGGATCGATTCGCGTGTTGAGCTGCACTGTTGCTGTACCCATAGCGGCTCCTCTCTACTTGCTAGCAGTATAGCAAAACTGTTAGGCCACACAAAAAGGCCTCGTCCACGAACGGACGAGGCCCTTCTGGTCCTTCCGGTGGTAGTGTCGAGAAAGTTGGTGTAGCGCCCAATCTGAAGCGAGTCGGCCTGGCATCCATAAACCTGGAATACGGTTGATATTCTATGCCGCTGGCCAGCATATAAAAGGCAGCGGGCCAAAAGCCCCATGGCTTCTAGCCCGCAGAAACATCGATGTTTCAAATAATCGCAGCCTGTGCTTCAGGCGCTTTTCTACGCTACTGGCGGATGTAAATCCCAATCGGGAAAGCAGTTTGCAAAGCCCGATAGATTTTGAGTCAAAACATTGTTCTCAGCCTGCTTTAGCCGCTCGTCTTCTTCAAACAGACTATCGAGTTCGCTCAGCGCATCGAAGTCCTGCATTGCAGCATCGTCATGGTCGAAATCAGTTACTTCATCAGCCATCTATTTCACTCCCTTCATGGATTATCGAGGCAAACCCTCCCGGCTAGGCCACCCTATCGAGTTTAAGCAGGTCGCCGCGCTCGGCCGCCGCTTCCTTCGCGCTCTTCCACTGGTTAAGCGCCAGATCGATCTCGGAGCAGCCCTCCTGAATGCGTTTGGAGTATTTGGCCTCAATCTTATCCGCCTCCGCAGTATGCTGCTTGCCCGAGAGACTCATCTTTACTAGGCAATAGCCAGCCCCCGCAAGAAGCAGAATACCGATAAGCTGGTTCACAAACGCAAAGAGAAATACTCCCAAAACAGCAAGGACAACGGCTGCTATCTTGTGACTCTTATTACCTTTCGCGATCTTGAGGCCAAGCTCAGCGAGCTCCTTCTTCTTCTCTTCGCCGACATAACGAACATAATCGCCGCGCAGCTCATTGCCCTCGTCACCGGAGACTGCTTTGCTTGTCCAGCCGTCGAAGTCAAGGGTGATCGCCTGCGGAAACTCGGGAATGTCGCTCTTGCGATACCGGTTGAAACCGCCGTTGATGTAAGGACCCAAAAAACGAATCGCAGTCTTCTTCTTATGCACATCCGCAGACGAGCCCCGGTCGCGCATCGAGCGTGTCATCTGGTCGATGATGTTCATCGTCTGTTGACGCTTCTCGTCGCGGCGACGATTGACGAGCTCTCGGGCGCGCTCCACGTCTCCGCCAAACGCCTTGACCGCAAGAAGATACTCCTCCTGACGGCGGAGACTCCTCTCCTTGGAATCATCGGAGTTAACAAGCTCCATCAGATGCCTATCAACCTGCTCGGCAAGCGTCCTCTCGTCAACATCGGAAGCCTTGAGATCGGCGAAGTCATTGGAGATACTTTCGATCGCCTCGACTTTTCCGAGATATTTATTGATGTAGTCAAACTCCTTGACCACCACCTTGAGTGCCGGATATCTCGAACTCATATCTTCCTCGTAGTTGGTAAAATACTCCGCCCACGACTTCGACTGCTCACTCTCAAACTCAGGTCTCTGATTTCTGATCTGCTCGATCCAACCCGCCATATAGTCATCGCACAGGTGCTTCTCATCGGTGCCGAAGATGCCGTTGATATAGGCATCGATGTAGACCATCGCATCGGCATCGATACGGGCGGCGTTTTGCGTCGAGAAATAGCGTGCGAGCCATTCGTAGCACGTGGCGGTGCGGTTGTTACGTCTGCAGACCAGAGCCATCGCAAGAGATGTATGCTCGTTGTCGCGTTTGACGGCTTCACGTATTGCGCGCTCCGCAAGATCTCGGTTGTTGTTAATCCATGCCGCCAGAGCGACCAAGACAGGTGCCAGCCAGTAATCCGGGGTCGAAATCATTAACTCCTCGGAGACCGTCGAGATCGTCGCCTTTCGCACGAGAGCCGCATCGGTTGCCTGGAGAATGCCAACCATGGTGTTTCGGACCACCGAGTAGTTGCCGAACTTCTTGTCCATCTCCTGCCGGACGCCCACGAGCTCCGTAGCAGCCTGCTCAAGAGCAGCGGTGCGACGTTGCTCGATCATCATCTCAAGAAAGTCCCTTCGGAGCTTTTTAAGGTCCTTCCGCACTTCCTCCATTTGCGATTCGACCTTATCGACCTTCATGCTCATCTGGTCAACTTTTGTTCCGATAGCGTCGATCCTGCGCTCGATATGACCCGTATCTAATCCTGGATCATTCATCTGTACCGCCTTTCAGTTTGCACTGTTTAGATCATCCAATCGCTTTAAGCGAGCAAGCGCCCGCCATCTGCTTTATTGAGAGGCCATGCTTCGGTATTGCTCGGACACCTGCTGATAGGCCGAAAGAAACTTCTGCTTGTATTGGCTTGCCTTCATCGAGTTAACGATGCGCCCGACGGGCTCCACATAGTGTTCGAGAAAGTATAAAGTCCTTCTCCGCAACGCAAATGAACCCGTTTTATAGGGAGATCCGGGGTTCTCTTTGATACCCTTGAGCAACGCGAGACACGTTTTGGGAATGTTGCAGTTGGCGGCGATATCTTGATAGAAGTCCTCCCGCTCCGCAGTCATAAAGTCTTCCGAAGCATACCGCGCTATGCAGAACGGGCACACCGCATCGATGAAGCCCTCAAGCCGAGGTCGGTCCTCCATGCTCTGCATATTGGCGACTACGATCGATACCATCTGTACCTCAAAATCACGCATGTTGTAGAGCGTCGACTCAAACAAGTCGATCAAGTCGCGCACCTCGTCGTATTCGAGAGGGACATCTTCGGCACTTTTAAAGAAGGCCGTCATCGAGCCCGAGAGACCTTCACAAAACTCATCACAGTACGCAACCATAAACTGCGCCGCTGCGTTGTCTTGCATCATATTAAGCACGTCCGCGGCAAATTTGCGAGCCTCCGGGAAGTTGCCGGCTTTAAAGAACTTGATGGCATTGTCCTTGGCAAACGCGATTTTACCCGTGGCCCCCAGACGCGCCCGTGAATAGTACATCTCGCGACCGCACTGGTTGCAATGAACCTTTCGCGTTGCGGGGTCAAACTCGACATCGGTGCTGCCGCAGCCCTCGCAAGCTATTCCGTTGACTTCCAATAGTTACCCCCACTTCAACCATCAAAGCGCCCTGGCAAAAAGCAGCACAAGCCCTTATTTGACAGCGGTCAGCGCCGCATTGCGCTTTTTCCAGATTTTGCGCGCATCACGGACAAGTCCGACCGTAACACCTGCTTGTTCGTCGGCACTCATGGAATTCGAGACAGCCTCAAGCGCGACGGAAAACTGTTGCTCGATCTCTTGAACATGGGGCTGTGACATGTTGGAACTAAAGGAGATGTCATCCTTGAGTGCTTTGAGCTCGGCTTTGACCTGAGCGTCCTGCGCCATAGCAAGGAGCTGCCCAACATATGATCCGAACTGCACCGTTTGAACCGTTTTTTCGGCCACGGCGGCAACCCTTTGGTCCACCCGGCGGGCATAAGAGCCAAGCCCCATCTGCACAAGGACAAGCGCGGCAAGAAGGACAACGTTTACGACAACCGGAATCGTACTGCCGCCCCACCCATACGCCATAAACGCAAAATACGTGTTGGCAAGAAGGGCAACAACAAAGTAGGCACAGCTGGATGCGACCGGCAAATAGCGGATCTCGGTCGTGCTTTTGACCGTGGACTGCCTATCGGACATGGTGGCCGAAATCGAAGCCATCGCAAAAGCCAAAACCCCAAAGCCAAGCGACATAACGAAGACGATAGGGTTCATCAGCGCGTTTTTGCAGACAAACATGATTACAAGCCACGCCACCAAGACGATTGCCTCGCCCAAAATGACACGTTTAACAGAACCGTTCATCTTTGTTTCTCCTTATTGGATCTTAGTTCCGCAATCGGGACAGAATTTGGTCCCCTCGGGCAACTCAGCTCCGCAGCTTGGACACTTTGGCGAGGCCAACCGGGTCCCGCACTCTAGGCAGAACTTGGCACCGAGTGGGTTAAGATGCCCGCACGCCGGACACGCAACGCCCTGCTCGAGCTTCTGTCCACACTCAAGGCAGAACTTGGCACCCATCGGATTAACGTTTCCGCAGCTGGGACACTTGGGGCCGTTTTGCATACTTGCGGACGCGGGCGCCGTTCCGGCCATGGGAGCAACAGCGCCCATGGCCTGATTAGCCAAGCTGGAAAAGCCAGCTCCAAATGCGCCGCCCATGCCAACACCCATGCCGAGCCCCATGCCGGCACCCATGAGGCCCGACGCGGCACTCCCCTCATTGCCCGCAGCGCTCTGCATAACGTCCATGCCGCGCTCCTGCTGATAGTTGTAGCCTTCGCGCGCACGCTTCCTGGCAAGCGCCTCGGACTCGATGTCCATCTGGGCAGCGTTGCCCTGCGCTTCGAGAATGCTCCGCTTGCGTTGAATCTTCATCTCGTTGATGGCGGCAAGATCCTCTTCGAAGGGCTTGATGCTGTTGAACGAGAAATTATCGAGCGTGAGACCAAACTCATCAAAATAGTTAACGAGCTTGCCCTGCATCTGAGACGAGAAGTCGCTCAGATACGTCGCGATTTTTAGAACGGAAACCCCCTGGTCAACAATCGCCTTGGCGAGCAGGTCAGGAACATACTCCAGGATTTTTGCCCGCATAAAGGAGGTTAGTTCTTCTCGCGTATAGCGATCTCGCGTGCCCACGACCTTCACGAGGAACTTCCTCGCCTGAATGGGAACCAGACTCGAGTCATTCTGCTCGATATGCGCACCGAATAAACCAAAGGCACGAACGTGAACGTTAACGTCTTCCTCAGGGTCTTGGACGATGATGGGCTCGGTCGTGCCCCAGCGCAGCTCGTTCATGTAGTTGGTATTGATAAAGTACACAACGGAATGGAACGCCGAGCTACCGCCGGTAAGCGAATGGGCGGCATTGCGAAACGGGGCGAATCGGCTGTCACCCGTGTCGAGCTTGATCTTGCACGGACCGACAAACACGCTTACCTGAGAATCGCCGGCACCCGTAGCGTCGGTAGAACTGCCCGCCCCCATATTGTTGGTAAAAACGGCAATCTGTGACTGCGCGACCTGGAGATAGGACCCGTTGGGAAAATCCTCGTAGGGATAGCGGAATGAGACAAGCGAGGCATCTTCGTTGTTGCCAGGCTCCCATTTGATATTATCGACAGAAAAGGCACCGAGTATTCCGCCGTGCTTTTCTTCCTTTTCGTTATCACTGTGGAACAGAGACATACTGATTCCTTTCGTTAATTCCAAACCACGCACTCCGCGTGTCTAATGAATTGCGAAATGCCGAGCCGACAGGCATGCCGAAAGTCCGTGCGCCCCAATCTATCCCCCGACTTAGCTTGATAAATTATAGCCCTCAATCCATCGCATTTAGTCACCCGCCGGCGAGCGGTAATAATGTCGCACCTTTGGTCAACTGACGAAGAACCGGGAGGGTTCGAACCCCAGATACCCTTTTGGGGCATACCCGCTTAGCGGGCGAGTGTCTTCGGACTCTCGGTCAGCTCTTCGTAACGGCCGTTTTAGCTGTAACTAAACTCGTCGGATGGAACAAGGGGAAAGGTACAGGAGCCGCGCACGCCGTAATGCCAAAATACCTCGGCTAAAGTTACTAGCTCTCGTGATAGGCCAGAATCGACCGGCACGGATACCCTTCAGAGCCGCATTCCGCGGACGCTACGACCTTTCCGTCTTTATAAAACTCAACATACCAAACGTACGTTGCCGCCCCCTCCCAATAGCTTGGCCTATCAGCGACCTTGTACGTAATAGAGGCGTCATCTGGCACAATCAACTCGCGCTTGGCGTTTGCAATGAACGCATCCATGTCGGCGATCACGCCATCGTCGCCCGCAGCGGCCTCCCCATCGTCGCCGCTATCGGATGCCGCTTCAGATGGTGCTTGAGATGCGCCAGTTCGATCGTCTGCAGTGCCAGAGCCGTCCTTCAAAGAGCTCTCCGAAGGCTCCGCTCCTTTGAATGCCTTCCATATATCGCTGCTTGCAGACGGCTTTTCAATGTCGGCCTCCGGATGCTCCCCGGCAATCTCGTCAAGAATTTTGCACGCTTCTTCACGCCCCTGGACCATCGTCTCCTGTGGTTTGCCACCATCCTCGACGGTCCTCACCAAGTAGGCGCCATTCTGTCTATCGAATTCCTTATTTTGAATTTGCACCGCGTCTACGACCTCAGGACCCTTTGCAGTAAGCGAAATATAGAAATCCGTCTGGTTACAATCCTGACTACAAGTAAATTTAACGATGCCGTCCTTGCAGACAGTAATGACTTGGCTCTCACCCTGAGCAATAAAACCGTCATACCGATTCGTCATATTGCTGGAGCCTTCTACCATCTCTGACGAAGGCATAACCGAAACGACCTTTCCATCAACAAAGCAGTAGGCACCTACAATCGCCGAAATATCGTTCTGCGCATCGACAGACCCAATAAGCAGCTCGTCAATTCCGTCACCGTTCAAATCATCGAAAGCATAGTAGTAGTTTAAAAAGCCGGGAGCATTCTGGCTGTCATAAACGAATATCTGTCCCAGCCCAGAATCATCGCCGCGCCCCAGAGCCCAGTCGTCGTAGTTGGCAGTACCAGCTCCCTTCTGCTCGCAATAGCTCACAAAGTCCTCGTAACGCGCAACCACGCCCTCGTAGGCCTCGTGCGCTTTCTTGTTAGCTGCCGCGACCTTCTTTTTAGACGACTTATTCTCGACTGCAGCCGGCTGTTCCTGCTGCTGCAGCTGAGGCAGCACAAAGGCCTCGTAAGCTTTGACCAGTGCGTAGGCGACACCAGCGGTAAAGATGATTGCTGCAAGAATGGTGACAAACGTAGGCACGGCAAAACGGCCGATCTGCCGACGCTGCATCATAAAGGCCGCAAAGGACATATGCTCAGAGGGCGCCGGAGAAGCGCTCTCTGCGCGAGATGCAGCAGGATCGCTCGTCGCTTTTCTATCAGCAGGCGCCTTTGGTGTACCTGAAGGAAGCGGCTGCTGAGCATTCGCCGGCGCATCATCCACATCCAACGGTTTTCCGCATGCGGAACAGTATCGCGCCCCGTCTTTGATCTTTGCCCCGCAGCTTGCGCAGTACATATATCCCCCCTAGAACTTCAGCATATCGAAACGATAGCCCACAGCCTGCAAACAGAAAAGGCCCAGGACAATTTGCTCGACTGTAAACCTGTTTCTTTCACCTTTCAAATTCGCCTGATCCCACGCGGAAGGCATGCGACGGGCTACTTGCTAGGCGCGAGCCATGTGCAGCTTGATTACCTTGAAGATGATGTTGGCAACCGAGACGATAGGCCAAAGTGCCACCATCGTCATCGGGGCTAATTCGGGAACAACCGGAACCGCTCCGTGAATCACGCTGCCCAACCAGTAAAAAAGCATCAAAACAACGACAGGAAGGCCCACGAGAACCACAAGTTCGATTAGCATAATCGTGATACCGATAATGCCGCCACCATAGACAAAGGGAAGCCTTACACCGCTGCGGTACAGCGAGATAATCACCTTCCAGGGACCAATCAGAAGCAGCGCCAGCAGAATCATATAGTCGAGCCCCAGCGAGCCCCCTCCCAGCACGTAATTGAAAAAGAGCACATAGAGCAACGAAATCACCGACGCTCGCGTAAGGGACCCGATGGACTCGCGAAGTGAATCTTGCAGGCAAGCAGCGGCCTCTGCATCCTCCGCCGCTTGAAACTGAGCCTCGACAGACTGGCTCTTAATCGGCCGGGCCTCAACGTAAATCGCATCTCCCGCCGTGCTGGCCGCAGCCGCGACCGTAGGCGTTCCGCACACGCCGCAGAACTTGGCGCCGTCGTTAATCTCTGCTCCACACTGTTTGCAATGCATGATCGGGTCCTTTCTCGTTACCCCTTTTCTTGGCGATCACAAGATACGATTTGTCGTTTATCCGATATAGAGATTTTGACCGGGTAATTTTCCTAAACGTGCTACGCTATTAAACCTGCAGCTAGAGACAGGGGTAACAATGTTTGAGTTCTCCCAAACACGCACCGTTGAAGGTTCGATTCCGTTTAAGAAAGTCAACCTCATAGAGAACGAACCCAATAGGCCCGTTGGCGAGGCCCAGCTTGTCTTTGAACTCTACATGCCCACCGAGCTGGCCGGCAGCAAAAGCAACGAAGGGCCCGCACACAGCGAGCGCCATGCCGATCTGATCAGGCTGGCATCATGCATCGAACCCACCGCCGTTAAAGAGCAGCCCTTCCGCGCAAGCCTCTTTAACGTACTTGACTACGCCGAACAGACCGGGCCGCTTTTTGGCAAGCACGCAATAGAATCCGTACGCGATTGGGCCAATGCCGCGATGGCAGCACTTATTGCCATGCGCATCCAGGAATACCTCAACGGGAGCTGCACCATCGCAAAGGTCTCCGCATTGGAAAGAATCGAGAAATCAGTGGTAACCTGCGCGGCAAACGGGTCATCCTTCAAGATCTACACCACTATCCTGAGGGCGGGCGGAGATTATACCAACTCATTCAAAAGCCTGCCCATCGTGCGCAAAATCGAATCCGATGCGGGATATTTCTACGCCTTTATGTTTATGATCGACGAGGAAGAATCCCTCGTTGCACTCAACGTGCTCTCTTTTGAACACGAGCTCACCGCCAATGACTTCAGTGTTTTGCAGGCGATGTTCTACATGGACGAAGACTCCAGCTTGGAGATTTCAGCACGACTCAAGGTCAACAATAGCGAGGAGAGCTTCTATGTAATCGACCCTCAAGCAGATATCCAGGAGCGCCGCGAAGAACTTGACGACGATGACCGCGATGCGCTCACCGCTTTGGTGCAGGCGCTCGTGATCTCGCATCTCTCGGGCGCGCACGTGGATGTGTTCCAGGGCAACGAGTCCACAGGGTTCCTTTCCTTTGACAGCTATCTCTCGTGGCTCTGGTTTGATTTTTCGCGCAAGCTGAGCACCGTCAAAATTGGCTATTGCGAGCAGTGTGGACGCGCCTACTCACTTGCCGGGCATCGAGGCGTCAAACGGCACTACTGCAGCGATCGATGCAAGACCGATGCCAAAAACGAGCGCACGCGCAAGGAGACGGCAAAGATACGCGAGTTATTTGGAACGGGCGCCAGCGTACGCGACATCGCCAACGAGATAGAACGTCCCGCGGCCTACGTACGCTCGCAGCTCAATAAATGGACCAAGCTCAAGCACGATCTGGATAAAGACATTGAGTCAAACGGCTTTGACAGCTCCGAGCTACTCAACCGTTGCACCATTGAGAAGCTCGACCTCAACAACCTCCTCAATGCCAAGCGCAAAAAGCAGATTCAGGACTTCGCCAAGCTCAAGCGACTCGTTAAGTAGAAGCCCTGTCATTTCTTCTCCGTCCGACTGGAAAATTGCTCATATACGTGTTAGTACTATATATGTTAGTAACACGCATATGAGCGAGGCATGCCATGTTTGTCGGACGCCAGAGTGAGCTTGAGTCCCTAGAAACCGCTTATCAAAAGGGTTCCTTCCAGTTTGCCGTAGTCTACGGAAGGCGCCGCGTGGGCAAAACAAGCCTGCTTCGCGCTTTTACGCAGGATAAGCCCAGTGTGATCTTCTTTACCGGGCAGCAAACCGTTGCAAGCGAAAACCTTGCGCTGCTCAGCCGCGAGATGCTTGGTGATAGTTCCGCAGGAGCAGCATTCCCTTCCATCCAGGTTGCACTCGAGTCCGTCTTTGAACGCGCCAAAGCGGAGCAAGTCATTCTGGTCATTGACGAGTATCCTTACCTCGCCGAGAGCGACCCAGGCGTGTCGTCGTGTCTGCAAACGCTTATCGACCGACACAAAGACAAGAGCAACCTGTTCTTGGTGCTCTGCGGATCGTCCATGAGTTTTATGGAACACCAGGTGCTAGGACACCAAAGTCCTCTCTATGGGCGCCGCACCATGCAGTTGCGCATCGACCCCTTTGTCGTTTTCGATGTAGCGCAAATGCTTCCCGATGCACCCATCGAGAGAATTATCGAGCTGTATTCCGTTGTCGGCGGCATGCCGCTCTATTTATCGCAGCTTGATAGCACGCGCTCCACGCAATGGAACCTTGAGCACGCTCTGTTGCGCCAAGATGCGTTTCTGTACGCCGAGCCCCAGAACTATCTGTTGCAGGAAGTCCGAAGCCCGGCTATCTACAATGGCGTCATAGCCGCCATCGCTAACGGCTGTGTACGTCCCAAGGAAATCGCCGATGTCACCCGACTCGCAACGCCACAAGTCGCGCGATTACTCGACGCATTGATTGATCTGCGAATCGTTGAACGCGTCACGCCCGTTGCCAAAGCAACAAAACGTCAGGTGGTCTATCGAATCTGCGATAACCTGTTCAGGTTTTGGTATCGATTTGTTCCGCAGTACACGGGAACAATTGAAGAGGGGCTCGGAGCCGCTGTTGCCGCGCGTATCGTCAAGCGCGATTTGTCTACCTTCGTGGGCCCCACATTTGAAGAGGTATGCCGCCAGTGGTTGATACGACAGGTCGTTGAGGGCGAGCTGGATGTACTGCCCAAGGCAATCGGCTCTTGGTGGGGCACTAACCCGGCAACGCGTCACCAAGAAGAGATTGACATTGTATTAGAGGATGCCGATGGCGAGCTCATCGTTGGCGAGTGCAAATGGAGAAACGAGCCCGTAGATACCGACGTTCTTGAAACGCTCGAGCGGCGCAGTGCGCTGCTGGGCCGGCCGATCAAACAGTATTACTTGTTTAGCAAGGGTGGATTTAGCGAAGCGTGTCAAAATAGAGCGGCTCAAGCAAGCAGCGCGAGGCTTGTTGGACTCGAGCAACTACTATAAGAAAGGGGCTTGGAAACAGTTTTCCAAGCCCCTTTCAGTTTTTATTCGATTCCCACCTTTTTGAGCGTATCTTTGGTGACTTCCGCAACTTGATTGGGATCGACGTGGGATTCCCCCGAAATAGTGCCGTAACCTGAGGTTGAAAAATCAAGGAAATAATATGTCCGGTAATTGTGCCCATAGCCAAATTGCTGATATAGGGCATTATAGTCCGTCTCGGAAATTTCCTTGCCCTCCGACGCACAATAGTATTCGTAGCCATTGCCCTCGCTCGGCGCAACTCCCCAGGACTCGTAGTTGCTTACAAGCGAAAAAGCATCGCTTTTCTTGCCATATACCGAAGTATTGTCCCCGGCCAAAACCTGCCTTCCAGCAAGCAATGCCGTAATAGCATTGCTCATCTCATATGTTCTTTGGCTTACGAGGATGCTGTCGTCATCCGCTTTAATCAGCGGAAGAAACATCATTCCTCCGTTGCTGTTATCAAGCCAATTTTGACTGTAAAGCCTCTTGATGCCACCATCAGCTGACGACCAAACCTCCACGGTGTAGGACTTCTGAAGTCCCTCTATATCTCCATTCCAGGCACTCTTTAGTTCGGCATCGCTCATACCGTTCACAACGGTCAAGAGCTCAGGCTGGCCATCCTGATCAAAATCAACGAGGTCGACAAGGCAAAGCCCTCGCATCGCATAGACAGAATCAGTCACCTCAACAATTTGTGGCTCTCCATAGCACGCTAGGTATTCCTGGCACTTTTGCTTGTAAGCGGCATACGCAGCGGTATTGTCCGCCGCGGTGCCTCCATCCTTCTTGTCGCCTTCGTCTGTCTTTGTATCGGCCTCGTTGACCTTAGGCACCTCGAGGGAAACCTCTTTTACGGCATCAGCGGATTTAGAGTTATCAACGACTTCGACGGGGATAGCCCACTCGACTTTGGAATTAGAGTCCCTAACGGTAAGAGTATATTTTCCCGGTTTAACATCAGGAAACTGGCTTACCGTGAAGCCCTCGTCACCCTTAACCTCAGCGTTGGTGCTGTAGCCGTTGTCGCCGTTCAGGGTCACCGAGTACTTCTTGAGCTTCTCGCCCTTTACGTCGGTCGGGGTGATCTTGGATTCTTGAATCACCACGATGGCTTTGTCCTGGCCGTAATGGGCAACGTCGCCGGACTTGCTAAAGAACAGCAGATAGCTAAAGATGGCAATGACTGCCACACCAACGACGATACCAACGATATAGAGCGCCTTGGGCTCCTTTTTCCGTGCGGATGCATTCACCGCAGAAACAGGGGCCGGCGCCGCGACGGGCTTGGCGACCGGATTGCTCGGTTTTGGCCGGTCGGCGCGCACGGCAGGAATCGAAGGCGTTGCACCGGACGACACGTCGTCTTTGGGCTGGTCGTCTTCTTCGTCCGCAACGGGCTCGCTCTCCACGGGCGACTTTTCCTCCCCCGCCTCGGCACCGGCGGAAGACTCCTTCTCCGTTTCGCCACTAGCGAAAATCTCTTCCGCAGCTTCATTGATAACGGAAGGCTCTTCTGCCACTTCGTTGCTGGCAGAGTTCAGCACCGCCTTCGCATCTTCGAGTGCATAGCCACACTCGGTGCAGTATCGCAAATCGCCATCAAGCTCAAATCCACAGTTGGGACAGAACATGTTAGTCCTCCTTATCGACTTTCGCCGTTGTACCGTCCTTGACCTCATCAGGGGTTACTTCGGACCCCACTTGAGACTCATCATCCCAGGACGCAACCAAAATCTCGCAATTGCCGTCCGCAAAAGTACCGAGCTCATAGTCTTCGGTGCGATACACCAGTCCCTTGGATGTCACATACAAGCATGTTGAACCCTTGATTGAATAGTCTGAGGAATTGCTCCGCATGAGCATAGAGTTGTAATCAGACGGATACTTTTTGCCCATTTCCGTAAGATACGGCCAAACTGCCGAACTCATAGAACTGGCAAGATCCTCGGTATCAATGCCGAACATGTCCTGAGGACTAACAGTGTCACCCGTATGCAAATCAAAAATAACACCAGTCACAACCGTGTCGCCATGCGGACCCCATCCCGTCGAATAGCGCTCGTCACGGATACAGAAATAGTTCACATCCATGTACGTAACCGTCACGTTTCTCGATATGCAGGGAAATTCGCCATCGGGATATAACTCTGCATCTGATTGCTCATTATCTGATGCCCGATTCGTTCGCTCCGCATCAATTTGAAGGGGCTCGAGAATCGCCTTGTTAATTTTGTCTGCGACGCCGTCTTTGGCAGAGCTCTTAAGTTGCGGATAGGACCATTCCATGTTAGCCCGCTCGCCCTGGTTGAGCATAGGGTCGACCGGAGCAGACACCGTCAATGACTTTTCCTCCAGCGTATAGACAACTTCTTCGGCCGCTCTCTCGTCCTTCTTGGGCCTTTCGGTCGCTTGCTCCTGTTGCACGGATTGCTGCTGGAGATTGGGCTCGATGACGTTCTTGTAGAGCATGAAAGCAGCGTAAGCGATGCCTGCCGCGGCGATGCAAGCGGCGATCATGATAGCAAACTGCGGCACCAGGCGGTTACCGACCTGACAGCGTCGCATAAAGAAGTTGTACATCTGGGAGTGACCGCTACTCGCGGTCTTCGAGACCGGCTCGGGTCTCGGTTCCGCTGTGGACTCGGCATTCGCGGATCCTATCGCAGAGTCCGTTTTGGTATTTGCAGACTCCAACATGACTTCAGCGGACGAGGACTCTCGCGCCAGCGGCTCGGCGCCGGACCCTTCCTCGGCCGCAGTTTTACCCGAGAGTCCTTCCAAGGGCAGCCCGCATTCGGTACAGTACCGCGCATCGTCACTGATCTTGCTACCGCATTTGGGGCAAAACATGGGCTTTCTTCTCCGATTCCCTTTAGTCTCACTGAGTCGTAAGTTACTCACGTGCTGTACGCTACGTAGTTTAACCATTTCTTAAGCAAGCCAATGGACCGCTTGGACAGACGCATACCCACTCAAGTGACCCTATACCGGCTAGTTATCCTGGCTCATGGCATGAGTGTCAGTGTAAGAATTTTCGCTGAACAGGTCCGCCCCCTCGAAGTCCGAGCCGATGCTCAACTTGAAGCCATTTTTTGCCGAGATGGAGAAATCGCCGCTGATATCCATATCATGCTCGCGGCCAACCGCCCTCATTTTCCGAAGTCCCACCCGTCACGTTATCAGGAGCCCGAAGTCAAAGAGATAGTAAAAGCCGATTGGGGCACATGTGATTCCATATGCCCCAATCGGCTTTATAGTCGTTTACGCCTCAGAGAAACCTAGGTGGCCCGTTTACACGCGCTAGCGCGCCGCATCAACTGCGACCTTGCCGCTCTCCAGCACGTGGACGCGGCCGTCGGCGAGCATCTGCACGACCTCGGGATACAGCACGTGCTCAATCGCATGGATATGCTCCTCGAGCGTGTCGACGTCCCAGCCTTCCTCGACAGCCAGCGCACGCTGGGCGATGATGGGGCCGTTGTCGTAAATCTCGTTTGCAAAATGCACGGTCACGCCGGTCACCTTGACGCCGCGAGCAAACGCATCGTCGATCGCATGGGCACCGGTAAAGCTCGGCAGCAGCGCCGGATGCAGGTTGACCACGCGGTTGGGGAACGCCGCCAGCAGCGGCGTGTGCACCATGCGCATGTAACCGGCCATCACCACGTACTCGCAGCCGCGCTCGAGCAGCTCATGCGCGATGATCTCGTCGGCGGCGATGGGGTCGGCATAGACATCCTTGGACAGCGTAAGCGTCTGGATACCCGCACGCTCGGCGCGCTGCAAGCCCTTGGCCGAAGGACGGCTCGACACCACAAGCTCAATCGAGGCGTTGAGCTCGCCGGCGGCGATCAGGTCGATCAGCGCCTGCAGGTTGGTACCCGAACCGCTGATAAGTACGCCAATCTTGAGCGGCTCAGCCGTATCGGTGCCGGTCGGACGGGTGTAGGGCACAAAACCCAGACCCTCACTAGCAGCCATCTGCTCGTTAGCGCTCATCGGAGTACACGACCTTACCGGAACCCTCGACGCACTCGCCCACGCGGAACGGCTTCTCGCCCAGCGCAACCAGGGCCTCGGTAACCGCGGCCTCGTCCTCTGGGGCGACGATCAGGCACAGGCCAACGCCCATGTTGAAGGTCTTGCATGCCTCGTTGGGCGCGAGCTCGGCCTGGCGCGACACGTAGGTGATGACAGACGGAACGTCCCAGCCCATCTCGGCGCCGTTGCGGGTGACCACGGCGTCGACGTCGTCGGCAAGCGCGCGGTTGAGGTTCTCGGTGATGCCGCCGCCGGTGATATGGGCAATGGCGTGAACGTTGGCGCCGCCGCGGAGCAGCTCCAGAATCGGCTTGACATAGATGCGCGTGGGAGCCAGCAGGGCATCGGCCAGCGATGCGCCGCCGAGCTCCTCGAGCGGACGGCTTAGCTCCTCGGCCTTAGCGGCGGCCTCGGGCGTGCCCGGCTTGATGCCGTCGACACCGATGACCTTGCGCACGAGCGAGTAGCCGTTGGAGTGCACGCCGGTGGAAGGCAGGCCCAGGATCACATCGCCAGGGCGAACGTTCGCGGGGTCGAGCATCTTGGGACGATCGACAACACCCACGGTAAAGCCGGCGAGGTCGTAGTCGGCGGGAGCCATAACGCCGGGGTGCTCGGCCATCTCGCCGCCCACGAGCGCGCAGCCCGCGAGCTTGCAGCCGTCGGCCACGCCCTTGATGATCTTTGCCATGTGCTCGGCCTCAATGTGACCGATGGCGACGTAGTCCAGAAAGAACAGTGGCTCGGCGCCCGAAGCCAAAATGTCGTTGACGCACATGGCAACCAGGTCCTGGCCCACCGTCTCGTGACGGTCCATGATCTGGGCGAGCACGAGCTTGGTACCCACGCCGTCGGTACCGCTGATCAGGATCGGGTCTTCCATATCCTTAAGCGCGGCGGCCGAGAACAAACCGCCAAAGCCGCCGATGCCGCCGATAACCTCGGGGCGGTTGGTGTCCTTGACCATCTGCTTAATAGCGTCGACGGCGCGGCCGCCCTCGGCGGTATCGACGCCGGCGTCCTCGTACGTCACATGCTTGCTGTCGCTCATCTGAGCCTTCCTCTCCCACTACCGTGGCGCCGCGCGGGCGCCAAACGGTGCTCATAGTTGCGTTCATTTCGGCGCGCGTCATAACAACACGCGCCGTCATATCAACAAAACAGCAGATAAAACCTGCCAAAATAAACCTGTCCCTAAATGGCAGGTTTTAGGCCTCACTGTGCTCCTCTTCCCAGCTGCGATCGACATATTTCTCGACCACGGCGTCGTCGTCAAAGTGCAGCGGCTTGTCCAGGTTGCGGGGCTTAAAGCCCTCCATGAACTTGTCGCGGCCAAAGCTCTCGGGAATCGCCACGGGATAGCGTCCGGTAAAGCACGCATCGCAGTAACCGCCCTTGGGCATGACCTTCAGCAGGCCCTCGACCGAAAGGAAGGCAAGCGAATCGGCGCCGATATACTCGCAAATCTCATCGACCGTCTTGTTGGCGCTGATAAGCTGCGACTGCACGTCGGTATCGATGCCATAGAAGCACGGCCAGATGACCTCGGGCGAGTTGATGCGGATATGAATCTCCTTGGCGCCGGCGTTGCGCAGCATCTTGACGAGCTGCACCATGGTGGTGCCGCGGACGATGGAGTCGTCGATGACGACCAGGCGCTTGCCCTCGATGTTGTCGCGCAGCGGGTTGAGTTTCATACGCACGCCCATGGCGCGCAGCTCCTGCGTGGGCTCGATAAACGTACGGCCCACATAGCGATTCTTGATGAGGCCCTCGCCAAAGGGAATGCCGCTCTCGTGCGAATAGCCCTCCGCGGGCGGCAGGCCGGAGTCGGGCACGCCAATGACCAAGTCGGCCTCGACGGGCTCCTCATGTGCCAGCTGACGACCCATGTCGTAACGGCAGGCATAGACGCTCTTGCCGTTCATGATGGAGTCGGGGCGGGCAAAGTAGACCTGCTCAAAGATGCAGTTGGCGGGCTCTTCAGCTGCAGGCACGCCCTGCTCGGATACCAGACCCTCGGCGCTGATGCGCAAGATCTCGCCGGGACGGACGTCGCGAACGTACTCGGCACCCACAATGTCAAGTGCGCAGGTCTCGGAAGCAACGACCCAGCCGCCGGCGCGCGTGACATGGACGGCGGAGTCGACCGTCGCGGCGCCGTCTTGCGAGGGCAGCTGCGAAACGGATGCGGCATCGGCTTGGTCCAGACCCTCGTCCACCAGCTTGCCC
>SKEY01002253.1_pt1 | contig 20887 bp, 18 predicted proteins | sample 4843871 | NCBI WGS metagenome assembly SKEY01 (sample SAMN11008797, study PRJNA524170) | human gut metagenome | biome: Human fecal sample; material: Feces; isolation source: fecal sample from pouch patient p36 | host: Homo sapiens | place: Israel: Tel-Aviv | collected 2016-12-04 | reverse complement strand
CAAATATACCGCGAAGTGGGGCGTGCTTTGTCCTAAGGGGGTACCTATGGTGGATTCCTTAGGGCAGACGGCGGGAATGAATTTTCAAACACGCTCTAATGTCAACACTTCAAGTGTATTCATGCTACATTTCCTCCTTCGATTATTTCCGAAGGAAACCACCAGACTATCCTCTGACTTCTGTTCGACTATACACAAATATTCCATCATGGTGAAGAAGCAAATACAATGATAATTATGGTATATTTTAATTGCTGCATGACTATGCTTTACAACAGACTACATTACCTTTTAAGGTTGATTTATTAATATGAAATGAAGTCTACAGATTCCCTCCCATAAAATCAATCATATGGGATGTCTGAACCCGGAGTACCATCTGTTTTATTTAGATGATACTCCGGTTGTCTATTCAGGGTCTGCTGATTAATAATAAAACCGGACATTAACTTTTGACTATAGCATCATTATCTGTATTTGTGACAAATCTTTGCAAATTTGTTCTTACCCTTCCTTCCCGCCCACCGACCGCAATCTCCCCAAGCACCTCGGGTATGAAACTTTCCCCAAACACCATCTTCGCTTCACGAAGGATCTGGGACTTGGCTTCCTCTCCCCTGGGGAGATGACAGATGTACAGCTTATCCACACCCAGCTCCCGGGCCATTTTTCCTGCGTCCGCACCGCTGGAATGTCCCTTCCTCAACAGTGCCTCCTCATCCTTAGAAAGCCCGGAGGCCTCATGGATAAGTACCTGGGCGCCTTCCATGAATGAGGGTATATCCCTAAGCGGCCTTGTATCGCAGGTATAGACCAGCTTACCCCCACCGCCTTCCATGCCATCCTCTATGACAACCCCAATGGACATCTCCGTATGGTCCGTCGGAAACGTAGTAACCTTCATGGTCCCCACACAAAACACAGGTTCCGTGCGCAGCCTGATTTCAAACATGTTCTTTTTTTCCCTTAAGCCGAACAGATGAATCAGCCCGTCCGCCAGCTGCTCCAGCCCCTGGGGCACATGGATGTCAAGGGCCTTCCCCCTCCCGGCAATCCACATCTGATGCAGCAGGGACGGAAGTCCGTACACATGGTCAATATGCTCATGGGTGAGGATTACCGCGTCCACACCGGCATTGACCACAGCCGCGAGGTTACATGACAGGTCCACGGCCAGGCTTCCCTCCTTTCCCGTGACGAGAAGGGAGGTATTGCCGCTGTCCGTATCCTGGAGGGAACCATTTACACCTAAAAATATCAGTTTAAGCATTGTTCACCCTGCTCTTTCTGTTCTTAAGCACCACAGACGTTACAATACACACAACCAGTATGATGAAGAACCAGCAGATAGGCGACGTATAAAATCTGGAAAATGTCCCTCCGCCCAGCTTTACGGCCCTCCTGAACTGCTCTTCAAACATTTTCCCGAGAATAAGCCCAAGCACCACCGGGGCAATCGGATACTTGTTCTTTTTCATGACATATCCCGCCAGTCCCATGACCAGGGCGGTTCCAAGGAAATAAACGCCTTTTGAGACAGAAGAGCCCGCCAGGGCATACGGCCCTAAAAATGAAAGTATCAGGACCACCGGCATCAGCACACGCTGTGAGATAAGGAGGATTTTGGGATAAAACCTGACCCCTGCCAGCTGGAACACCCCCATGAATATGTTTGAGATTAAAAGCGTCAGGAAAATGGAATAAACCAGGGGCATGTTCTGGGAGAACAGGGCAAATCCCGGCGTAATCCCGTTTATCATAAGGGCGCCGATAAGCACTGCCGTGGCAGAGTCCCCGGGGATGCCAAGGCTTAATGCAGGAATCAGCGCGCCTCCGGTAACCGCGTTATTGGCCACCTCCGGGGCAAACACGCCTTCCATGCACCCGGTTCCGGGCATGTCCAGCTTTCCCTTGCTGTGTTCACATATATTGGATGCCGCATTGCGGCTCATGAACACCGCGATGCTGGCCCCGGTTCCCGGTATGGCGCCAATCAGGGTGCCGATTCCAAGGGATGAGAAAATAATCTTCCACATGGACAGGATTTTTTTCATTGGCGGAAATATCTTCCCTATATTGGTACATATCTCCTTGTTCTGCGGTTTCCTGAAATTGTCCAGCTCTGAGAACACCTGGCTGACGCCATAAAGTCCAATCAGCGTGGAAGTCATGTCCAGGCCGTTTGCAAAGGGCGTCTTTCCAAGGACGGAAACAAAGGGTATCCGCAGCGCCCCCGACATGGGATCCGGCCCAAGGAAGGCGAACACAAAGCCCAGGGCGCCCATGAGCAGGCCCTTTAATATGTCATCGCCGGACACCGCGGCAATGATCACGATGCCCACCAGGGCCAGGGTGCATTTCTCAGCAGGTCCGAAGGCCAGGGTCATCTTCGCCACAAGGGGGCTGAAGAAAATCAGGAATATCTCCGAACCCAGACCGCCGATCATGGAGGCAATGACCGCGGCCCCCAGCGCCTGTCCGGCCATCCCCTTCTTGGTCATAAGCTGTCCGTCTTCCGTGGTGGCTATGGCATTGGGGTTGCCCGGGATGCCTAACAGTATGGCGGGGATGGATGCTCCGCACACAGCGCCGCAGTACACGGCCAGAAGCAGCCCAATGCCGGTCGCAGTATCTAACTGGTAGGAAATGGGGATGACAAGGGCTATCCCCATGGTTGCGGTAAGTCCCGGCAGGGCGCCGAGAACAATGCCAAGGGCGGCTCCGAACGCACACCACAGGAACGTTGAAAGGTGGGCAACCAGCCCTACCCCAGCAATAAATTCACTCATAGTTACCTCCTAAAAGTCCAATATGCCCGGAGCCAGATTCACGCTGAAAAACTGTTTGAATACAACATATAAAAAGAGTACCGTTGCCAAAGTAAGAAGACCCGGGTCCGCAATCTGCTTCATACCCCCTGCCTTCAGCCTCCTGCACAGGGTCCTGCCGGCAGCGAAGGTGAACAGCGCCACATACACCAGGGAAATCATTGCCTGGAAGGTTGATGCGGTAAATATCCCGGGAAGCGTGCCTATCCTTCCAAGGTGCATAAGGCTTTTAGTGATTGTCCTCATGATAAGGTATGCAAGCACCGTGATTCCCATGGTTCCCAGTCCTCCCAGGACGGCCTGCTTCATATCCCTGTCCTGGTCAATGGTCGTATAGATATATTCCAGGCAGTACAGCAGCACGGACGAGAGGAGGATGAAGCCTATATGCCTGATCAACAGCACATACAGGACCGACAGCAGAAGGGTCGTGATGAAAAGCTTTTTTGTTCCCGGATCCATGCCCTGCCCATCCGGGCGCTCCTTGAGCGTGATGTAAAGGAATCCGGCAAACATGAATACCGCCATTGCCAGGGGAAGCACCTTGCCTCCCGGATCCCCGCCGACAGCATCTGCCGACAGGGTCGTGTCCCCGCCCGACAGTACATATATAAAATAAAGGGCTGATAACACTGTCATGAAAGCCGGCATTAATTTTACGTTCAGTTTCATATATCCACCTTCGCAATTCTATCAGACTCGGACGCGGTCCGCCTTATTCAGCGTATTCCCCTTTTGCCAGACCGGTTGCCTTGATGATGGGCTTCATGGACTCAACCATTTCCCCGTTATACTTCTCAAACTCCCCAAGCTTTGAATAATCGCCCAGCAGTCCCTGTTCTTTCAGCCAGTTCTGGAAGGAATCGGAATTGTATGCTTTCTCAAGCACGTCGGCAAGATATGTCTTTACCTCGTCCGGAGTCCCCTTCGGCGCGCAGATACCCCTGAAACAGCCGCCCGGCACGGTAAGGTCCCCATAACCCGCATCTGCCAGATTGGGGACATCCGCAAGCTCAGCCAGCACGGAATGGCCTTCCCCAAAGAATACCAGGGGCCTTAACCCGTCAATGTTTGCAAGTACCTCTGACTGTGAGAATATACCTGCGTCGCAGTGTCCGCCCAGTACCGCGGGGATAAGCTCCGCACCGCCGTTAAATGAGACAACGTTAAATGGGGATTCCAGTGCATTGTTCAGTCCATAGGCAACCACGCCTGTGGTGGCGGTGGCGCCTGCATTGCCCAGGGTGACCTTGCCGCTGTCAGCCTTGGCGGCCTGAACCAGGTCATCCAGGGTCTGGTACGGTGAATCCGCGTTAACCGCCAGCACGAACGGCTCCATGGAAAGGCCTGTTATGAAGTCCAGTTCCTTAAATCCATCCGTATAGCCTGTCATGGTGCCGCAGATCACATAGGTCCCGTACATAAGCAGCGTGTATCCGTCCGCCTCGGAATCAATGACCTGGTTGGTCCCGGTTCCGGTGGAACCGCCTGTTACATTTTCAACTATGATATTGTTGTTGCCGGAAACCTCCTTCATGGCTTCCACAAGCTGGCGGGCCTGGGTATCCGTGCCGCCGCCCGCTCCCTGGGGAACAATCAGGGTGATGGTCTTTTCCGGGTCGGGAAATGCAGCCTCCTTGGATTTACCGCAGCCTGTAATGAGTGTTGCCGACATCGCTGCCACAAGCGCAGCCGCTACAATTGCTTTTCTTTTCATAGTATGAACCCTCCTTGGTATTTTGTTTTATGGTGCATCACTTGTATCTGCTAATGTGTAACTTTCCATGGCGGTAAAACAGGCAGGCATTCATCAAACCGTTCTATCAGCCCTGCCTCGCTCCCGGACCTGTATGTCCGGTTCAGGAACATTTCCATATATTTTTCCTTGAACTCCTTCCAGGAGCTTATCTCATCCCCTGGCCTTATGGGGTAAAACAGCACGCCGTTGTCATGGGCCGCCCTCATATCCCCGGGCGCATCCCCTATCATCAGCACACAGTCCGGGCCGTAGTGGTCCTTGACCAGGCCGATGCATTCCTTCTTGCTGCCTTCGTCCTGGGAACAGATCATGGACACATAGGGCAGCAGGCCGTTTTCCTCCCATTCCCTTTGAAGGGCTTCCCGGGCAGTGGCTGAAACCACTATGATGTCCGCATCCTGACTGAGCCTTACTATGGACTCCCTCACATGTGGAAACGGCGGTATGCCGTAAACCATATCCGATATACGCTCATTGGATTCCAGGGACCAGTCAAGGGTCCTTTTAAGCACAGGGTCATCGGATCCTGCCAGCGCGGCATTGTTGGCGGCAGGCGCCTCCCGGAGCCATCGGCCCAAAGCCTCTGTGTCCGGGAACACAAAGTCATACTCCCTGACCTCATCCCAGTCCTTTAATAACTCAATGGACCTGTACAGCGTGATAAAACGTGACAGTCCCCTGTCCTTTGAGTACAGGTTCTCAAACTCCCAGGCCATCCTTGCATACTTGGATATGGGCTGTAACCCCCAATGCTTTATCATGGCCGGGCAGAAGCACTCTTTATGCTTTATCTCCATGGTGTCAAATGCACAGCCATCCGAGTCAATGCACACCAACCTTTCATGCCTGGGCCTGAAACTTTCAAATACTTCCCTTCCCATCCTTTACCTCTCCTTTACCTCCATTGCAGCCAGCTGTCCACAGCGGCCAGCAAACACGCCCATAGGCTAACCTTCATTCAAAATGAACTTCTCAATGGCAATGGCAACCCCGTCTTCGTCAAATGGTGCTGTCACAAAGTCAGCCTCATCCTTCAGCCATTGAGGCGCATTTCCCACTACAACCCCGATACCGGATGCCCTTACAGCCTCTGCGTCCAGCACCGAATCCCCGATGCTCATTACCTGTTCCATGGAAATACCCAGCTTATCCAGAAGTTTCCTGATACCTCTGGTCCGGTCAAGGCCCTGGGGGAAGAACTGCATGTTCTCTCCCACCGGATCGGTTATATGGGCCACGCCTGAGTGCTCCACTTCGTCATATATCTGCTGCTGCAGTCCTGCCGGAATGCCGTACATGTTTACTTTTTCTATGCCAATTCCGTTCTCTGAAAAATACCGGGACGGTTCATCTATCACAATCTGCCTTCCCGCCTCAATGAACCACACATGGTGGGAGGGGACCGGATACCGCTCAAGATGGTCAGCCACAGCCTTTTCCAGGTATATCCTTCCTCCTGCGGCTATTTCCGTATATATATTCCTGCCCTCGAATACCCTGCACATCCTTGCGCTGTCCTCCGGCGTAAGGATTTCCTCATGGATGATTTCCCCGGTGCTGTGGTCCACTACCCTGGCCCCGCCTGATGTGATATAATAGCGGATCCTTTTTTCAGCTTCTATCTGGGGAGGCTGCATGTTCTCAGCCCTTCCGGTCGAAGGAACTATGTATATGCCTTTGTCCAGCGCTTTTCTGATTGCATACATATTTCTGACTGAAATGAACACCTGGTCCCGCTGAAGGGTCGTCCCGTCAAAGTCAAGAAGTATTGCCTTTATATCCATAGTAATCCTCCTGCATCTTTCATTTTTATTTCTTCTTAACTTTATATTATCACTCAGATTATCACGTGTCAATAATTTAGGTGTGTAAAATGTACGCAAAATTATCTCGTTCCAATTTCTTTGTCCCCATTGCTTTCAATTCTTGAAATGGGTATGTGATTATGATATACTTTCTGGTAAAAAGGGAGGACTATTTATGGCAACCATGAACGACATAGCCAAAGCCGCCGGGGTATCACGCGGCACAGTGTCAAACGTCCTGAACGGACGCGGCTGCGTCAGCTACGAAAAAATCCGGATGGTAGAAGACGCGGCCGCCAGGCTTGGCTATAGCCTTGACAAGCGCGCCAGCACCCTGCGCAAAGGGGTATCCGGTTCCATTGCCCTCATTATCCCTGATATTTCCGAAAAAAAATACAGCGATATCTACATGGGCGTCCTGGGGGCGGCAAAGGGATTTGACTGCAAGGTCTGCCTTTATATATCCGGGGACCAGCCCTACAGGGAACGGGAGGTCATCCTTGAGGCCATGAGGGAGAAAGTCATGGGTGTCCTTACCGTGTCCTGCCTTGAGGACGGACGGGCTGAATACGCCCCCTTCCTTACCGCGGATATCCCCGTGGTCTTCCTTGAACGGCAGGGAACCCACCAGGCGCTCTGCTCCTACACCTTTGATATGGAGGAAGCGGCCAGGCTGGTTTCATCTGTCATCAGCCAGCCGCTGGAGGTGTGTTTTCTATCGGATTCCTTATCCTTCCGGGACCAGCTGGCTTTAAAAACAGGCCTGCAGCGTCTGCTTCACCTGGAAGACGGTTCAATCTATGAAAATAATCACGGTGAGCTCTCCCCATCCTCTTACCAGCTGGCTGCGGACCATCCTCACGCGGATTACTGTATTGCCGGAAGCGGGCTTCTGGCGCGTCTGGCGGAAAATGCCTATACCCGGTTCACCGGCAGCAGTCCCTGCATCATCTGTCTTTCGCCGCTTACCGCGCTGCCGGACAACCACTATATTAACATCCAGCTGAATTACAGGTATCTCGGCATGTCAGCCGCCGAAGCGCTGATGAATACGCTGAACTTTGAAAATTCACTGACATCCAGGATATTCATGCCCTCCGGGGTCTGCTATGGTTCCAGGGCAGTCATGCCAAAGGATAAGGACGCCAAAGCAGTATGCGGCATATGTGTAAAGGGCGGGTGTACCCTGCGCATGCTTGCCCACAACACCCCCACCATATCAGCCCTTAAAACCCTGATTCCCCAGTTCACCAGGAGCACGGGAATCGAGGTGGAGATCATCGCCGCACCTTTAAGTGAGTTGCTGAACAAGGCAGGATCCGCGGATGATTGCTGGGACATCATAAGGGTGGACCCTTCCAGCCTGTCACACATGGCTCCCGGGATCCTTCTCCCGTTAGAAGAGGCTGACAGGGATGCGGGCAGTCATTTCAGGCATCTCCTGGATTCCATCCCAGGGGACTACTCCCGGTTCAATGGGACCTTATATGCCTATCCCTTTGACGTGAGCATGCAGCTTCTCTTTTACAGGAAATCACTGTTTGAAAGCGTGGCACAGCAGCGTGCCTTTTATGAAGGATCCGGCAATACCCTTAAGGTCCCCACTACCTACGGGGAACTGGAAACCGTGGCCAGGTTCTTTACCAGGGCGTGCAGGAGCGATTCCCCTACGCCTTACGGTTCCAGTATAGCCGCCTACACCAGCCAGACATCCGTAACCAGCGAGTATCTCCCCAGGCTTATTTCTGCCGGGGGACTGGCCTATACCCCCAAGGGAATGATTAACCTCCAGACCGATGCCGCCATCACTGCCCTGAAGGATTATATACGTTTTTCCAGATATGCCGATACCGCGCACACACAGGACTGGAGCGAGGTGGCCACCGGCTTTGTGAACGGTTCCTATGCAACCACCATCCTGTACCTCCACTATGCCTCCCGGTTTGTCAGGGCCGAGGGCGCTGCATTTAATGGGGATATCGGGTTTGCCCCATTGCCCGGCAACAATTCACTGCTGGCAGGCGGTTCCCTGGGCGTGGGCAGATTCTCCGGGCACGCCGCGGAGGCATGCCGGTTCATACAATGGGCCACCGGCCCGGATATTGCCCCGGCCCTTGTGATGCTTGGCGGGATATCCTCCTCGGCCATTGTCTATGAACAACAGGATATCATCGATTTATATCCATGGCTTAAATACCTGGCTGAACACATAAAGGACGGCATAAGCAGGCCGCTCCTGTCCTTCCGTTCCTTCAGCTATGACCAGAAAGAATTCGAATGTCAATTGGGGCAAAGGTTATTAGACGCCCTGAACGGGCGGAAAACGCCTGAACAGGCGCTGGCAGATGCCCAGGAATACCTGCGTTCCCTGAGCAGTTAGGCGGGAATGTAAAGGGGGCTGCCACACCAGGCTGGAATTTCAGCCTGATGGGGCAGCCCTTATTTTAGTATTTGTTTGAGAAAATTGTGGGAAATATGATTAATACTGGATTGTTAAGGAAAAATACTTTACAATAGAAGAATATCTACTAAATTAGGAATGGGAGCGTGATAAGCTATGGGAGTATACTTAAATCCGGGAAATGATGGATTTAAAATGGCATTAAATTCTAAAATATATGTAGATAAAAGCGGATTGATTTCTTATACGAATTCTGTATTGAAGACGGAACAGCGTTTTGTCTGTGTGAGCCGTCCGAGACGTTTTGGAAAATCCATGGCTGCAAATATGCTGACTGCATATTATGAGAAAGATATTGATTCGTCAGAGATGTTTCAGGGGCTCTCTATTTCACAAGACGATATGTTCAAAAAGCATCTGAACAAGTACAATGTGATTTTTTTGAATATTCAGACGTTTTTAAGCCGGACGCATGATATCATGAAGCTGAGAAGCATGATTGAAAAGTCGTTGCTCCGGGATCTTATGAAAGTGTATCCGGATATTGATTACCTGGATCAGTCGGACTTAATCAGCAGCCTGATGGATATTTATGGAGAAACATCGGACCCGTTTATTTTTATTATAGATGAATGGGACTGTATTTTCCGTGAAAATAGGGAGGATGCAAAGGGACAGAAGATTTATCTTGACTTTATACGCAATCTCCTGAAGGATCAGAGTTATGTCGCCCTTGCCTATATGACGGGCATACTGCCAATTAAGAAGTATGGTTCTCATTCCGCCCTGAATATGTTTGATGAATTTTCCATGACAAATCCCGGCCCATTGGCTGCTTTTACAGGATTTACGGAATGGGAAGTAAGGGTATTGTGCGAACAGTATAAAATGGATTTTTTCGAGATACAGCGCTGGTATGACGGCTATTGCTTCGGGGGCGATACCCATATCTATAGTCCGCGTTCAGTTGTCAGCGCAATGCTGACCGGAAATTATGATAATTTCTGGAATAAAACAGAGACATTTGAAGCACTGCGTAATTATATTGTCATGAATTATAAGGGCCTGAAAGACACTGTGGTGAATCTTCTGGCCGGCGGGAGAAAAACCGTTAATACAAACACCTTTTCCAATGATATGACAACCTTTCAGTCAGCGGATGATGTACTGACCCTGTTGGTGCATTTGGGATATCTGGGATATGATTTCATATCCAGGGAGGTGTTTATTCCAAACTCGGAAATATCTTCGGAATTTTGCAATGCGGTAGAGTCAGCCGGATGGGATATGGTGGTGAAATCCATAGAGCAATCAAAAAAGATTCTGGCGGCCACATGGAATATGGACAGTGAAACGGTTGCGATGGGGCTTTCAGAGTCCCATATGGAAACATCCATCCTGGCCTATAATGATGAAAATGCGTTGTCCTGTGTCATTTCCCTTGCCTATTACAGCGCACGGGAATATTATCAGTGTATCCGTGAATTCCCTTCGGGGAAAGGGTATGCGGATATTGTGTTTCTTCCTCGTCAGAATCACCTGGATAAACCGGGTATGATTGTGGAGTTGAAATGGAATCATTCGTCAGAAAGTGCAATCTCACAGATTAAGGAACGACGTTATGCCAAATCTCTGGAAAACTATAGCGGAAAGCTATTGTTGGTGGGAATAAATTATAGTACTAAGACCAAAGCGCATGAGTGCGTTATAGAGGAGTATTATAAAGAACCATAGTATCTGTATTTTGGAGTGCTCAAAGAAAATCAGAATATGTCAATCTTATCCGTACCGGAAAGATGCAATTCACGTATAAGACAAAGCACCGAACCGTTTATGTAGTTCGGTGCTTTGATGTTATGATCCTGCTTCTACATAGTCAATAATCTAATCTGCCTGACCTTCCTGTTGCTCAACTGCGTTTGGGATGATACGGCATAACCGTCAATTGTCAGCTGACGGAAGCCTCTGCACACTTGATTTTTTGCGTTCTCCACAAACATTGTACTTTGTAACCATCCGTGCTCCCTACCGTATCTTCTCCCTGATAGCCTGTTCCTGCTCATCAAATAAGAGTTCCTTATTATATCTGTAATACCTCTCACATTCATACTGTTCCAAAAACCACACACTGGCAGCGCTGGTATTCAGTTCCGTGACAAATATGACCATCTCCTGTCCATTTCCAAAAGATGCCTCCATGAAGTTGAATGCATGCTCCAGTTTCCGGCCCAGGCTTTCTTTCCACGCTTCATAGTCATCGCTCCGTCCCATGAAACGGCCCCGCACCCACTGCCACGCCCCGTCCTTCCCGGCAGCGGCGCCTTTCACAGCCTCTTCCCGCATCTGCTGTGCATATCCTTCCAAGATGGCGATGCAGCTGCGTCTTATCCTGTCCTCCTGCCTTCCAAGCAGGCCGTTCCTCCTGCCGCCCAGCCGCTCCTTCTCCATGTCCTCTGCCAGCTGCTGCAGGATTTCTGAAGGCTGGGGCCGTCCTTCCGGCGCCGCGGGTCCCTGGCCGCTGGGCTCCCGCCTCATGGGTTCCTGCCCACCGGATTCCTGACTCACGGCCCCCTGCCCGCCATCTTCCGCCTGCTCCAGCTCCTGGCGGTATGCCTTAAGCTGTTCCATCAAAAGCTCCATGACCTGGTTTTCCGCCAACAGTCCCTTAAACCCATCCGTCAGTTTGGAGAGCAGAAGGCCCGTGACGCTGAGCCGCTCATCAAAGGAAGCCTTTGCCACCTTGTCACACAGGGCCTCGTTCATCATCCCGTCCAGGATTCCTTCCACCTGGTACTCATCCTGGTATTTATAGTAAAGCTCCAGGTAATTGGCAAAGTCCTTTGCAATCCTGGGATGCTGGATATACTGTCCGATTACATTCCTGTCCGCCCGCTTGCCCAGTTTCTCATAGACCAGGATTAACTGTGACAGGTCCTCCCATCCCCTGGGCGTCGCAAACATTTTCCCATCCACCGTTGTCTCAATATGGCAGAAGTACTGGCCCTTGATTCCCAGATAGGAAATGATGGCAGGATGTATATTCTCCTTATAGGCATACTCCTTCCACACCCCAAGGTCCGGCTCCACGTCAATGCGCTTGATACGGTCCAGGGTCACCACGTCAAACTCCCGGACGGATTTGTTATACTCCGGCGGATTGCCGGCGGCCGTGATGATCCAGCCCTCCGGGATCTTGTGGCTTCCAAATGTCTTGCATTGGAGGAACTGAAGCATGGTAGGCGCCAGTGTCTCGGAAACGCAGTTGATCTCATCGATGAACAGTATGCCTTCCTTAAGTCCGCTGTCCTCTATTTTATTATAAATGGACGCCACGATCTCGCTCATGGTATACTCTGTCACCGCGTATTCCCGGCCCCCAAACATTTTCCTGTCTATAAAGGGAAGTCCCACCGCGCTCTGTCTTGTGTGGTGGGTGATGGTATATGCCACCAGCCCGATCCGGCACTCCCTGGATATCTGTTCCATGATCTGGGTCTTCCCCACGCCGGGAGGCCCAATCAGAAGAACCGGCCGCTGACGGACGGAGGGAATCACATACTCCCCATTATCATCCTTCAGAAGATATGCCTCTATGGTGTCCTTAATCTCTTCCTTTGCCCGCTTAATATTCATGAGTCCTGCTCTCCTGCATCCTTTGGTTTTCCGTTATACTCCATGATCTGTTCCTCCTCCAGCACCACCTTCATGGCCCAGGCGGGAACCGATTCATCGGAGAACATGTTTTCAATAAAAACAAATGCCGTGTCATAGGGCGGCGCCTGCACCGGATAGATGCCCTTGCCGTCTGTAAAATAAATCAGGCCCCGAAGGTTTGCCACCTCCCGTCTGGCCCTGAGCCCGTTGACATACTCAAAGGCCGGTCGGAAATCCGTTCCCCCATGCCCTTTTATCTCAAAATGTTCCATGTACTCCCTTAGTTCCTCCGGACAGGTCACGACCACGTCGGACTGCACCGCATCATCACACTGTATGATGTGCACATGGACCTTCTTAAAATAGCTTTCCGACTCAGACAGCACATCGTATGTCTCTTCCAGGAACCGCCTTACCAGTTCGCCGGAACAGGACATGGAAGTGTCAATCACAATGGCAAAGTCCTCTATGCGGTAAACCTCCTTTGACTCCAGAGGCTCAATCAAGGGCATGTTCCCGTAGAGGGAAAGCCCGTAGGTATAAAAGGCATAGTCAAAGGAATCCGGGTCCACCTGCATTTCCTCCCTCATCACAGAGAACTTGCGCAGGAACCGGCTGTAATCATAGCGTTCCCTGTTTTCCACCTGGACCTGGTCTAAAAGGCTCCTGTTATCCTCGGATTCGTCTTTGGAACCCATTGTCTCCATCTGGGTCTGTATCTTCTCACGGTTGTCGTTCCATTGGTTCTGCCGGGGTCTGGCCTGTTTGCGGTCGTCCTCCTGTTCCCACAGATCGTGGCTGTCCACATGGAACTCGGAACGCAGCTGCTCCAGCCTGCGCTCAGGAAGCCCCATCTCCTTAAGGGCATGGTAAACACGCTCCGCGGTCAGGGGAATCCTTCCCGGTTCCCGCCCTGGCACCTGCACGCGTTCCCGCCCTGACGCCTTCACATGTTCCCGACCTGATGCCTGCCCTTCTTTGCGCCCCTGTCCGGACGCATCCGCATCCTGTTCCCGGGCCAGCTGCTTTTCAAGCCTTAAATACGTTTCCCTGCGAAGGGGACTCTTCGGCACATGGACACACTTCTGATAGAGTCCGTCAATCACGGATTCCATGGCAATATCACATGCCAGGTCCCAGTAATCCTTATCCCTGTCCTTACGCGTATACATATGGCAGAAAAGGCAGTGGAACAGCATGTGCAGATACGCCCTGTTTACCAGACTTCGGCCCTGGCTGAACAGGCCGGTAAGGTACTCCGGCCCATAGTAGATGAGCCAGCCGTCCGTGGCAATCCCGCCGCGGCCCCAGTCAGCCTCGAATCCAAGACTGCTCAGGGACACGTCCAGGAACCTCATGTTCAGATATAGTTCATTCCTGGCCTGATAAAGGATCCTGGTACACAGTTCCACCTGGTCCAGTTCCTCCAGCTGCCTTTTCCTGGTCGGATCTGTCATTGTCCTTTTCCCGCCGTCATTGTCTCATGCTCTTCCTTCAGTTCCTCATACAGATGGTAGAAGGTCCAGGTGCTGTTGTGCTCTGTCAGCACTGCCTTCAGTCCAATCTTCGGCACCCCGGCCTTCCTCAGGTTCATTAAAAGCTCATCCAGGCGCCTGTTGGAAAACTGCTTAAGCACCATCATTTCCACCGGGATTACCGGAAGTCCTGCTTCCTCCTGCCCCTCAGTCTGCCCTTCAGTTTTTTTATCAGATGCCTGGAATCCATCCATTCCGGCCAGGTATCCAACGGTCTCCATCACCTGTTCCGGGCCGATGTTCCGGATCCGTATGCCCATGCGCACCAGCACGCCCTTCATCATCGGCACATGCTTCATGGTCTCTGGCCTGCCCGGATTATAATACAGTACTGTCTCTGTTAATTTTGCCATTTTATCACTCCTCTCCCATAGCGGCGTCCTGCCGCTTATTTAAACAGTTCATCGCTGTCCAGCATCAGGGTAAATGGCCCGTCGTTCAATAGCTCCACCTTCATGTCCGCGCCAAACCGTCCCTTTTCCACCACATCCACGTATTCGCTGCACCGTTCCATGAACCGTTTGTACAGGGATTCCGCCATCTGGGGCGCGCCTGCCTTGATGAAACTGGGGCGGTTGCCCTTACGGCAGTCCGCATACAGGGTAAACTGGCTGATAATCAGCAGTTCCCCCTCCACATCTGCCAGTGATAGGTTAGTTTTTCCATTTTCATCCTCAAATATCCTTAAACGGCAGATTTTGTCCGCCATTTTTTCAGCCATCTGCACCGTATCCCCGTCAGCCACTCCCAGAAGTATCATGAAACCCTTTCCAATCCTTCCTAACAGCTCACCGTCCACTGTCACGCTGGCCCGGGTCACCCTCTGCACCACTGCTCTCATATGCATTGTCTCCTTTTCATCGTATCATCATTTTCAGGTATTCCATCAGGGTTTCCGTGGTTTCCTCCCTGTAGAGTATCTCCCGCGCCCGGGCCGGATAATCCGTAATGATATTGTCCACGCCCAGAAGCTTCATCTGGTCCATCTCGGTCTTGCTGTTCACGGTCCACACATGGATTGCCTTACCATCCTCATGGACCGCCTCCACCAGACGGCGGCTTACAAAGCTGGAACGGATGCTGATAAAGTCAAAATCCCCGCTCTCATAATAATTCCCATAGGCCGCGGCCAGTATATATCCGGTCCTCAGGTCCGGGTCCATGGCCTTAATCCGCTCCAGGTACTTAAGCTTGACCGAGGTAATGACGCACTGGTCCTCCATATCATACTCCTTGACCAGGGCAGCCACCTGCTCCGGCAGGCTGGTGTCATTGCCGATATTCTTAAGCTCAATGTTAAGCTTCATCCGCCCCTTGCAGGCTTCTAACACTTCCCTCAGTGTGGGAATCCGCTCCCCTTTAAACGTTGGCGAGAAATGGCTGCCCACATCCAGCTGCTCCAGCTGGGAATAGGTCATGCTGCCCAGGGTCCGGTCCACCCCTGCCACCCGCTTCAGGTTCAGGTCATGGCACACAACCACGATTCCGTCCGCCGTTGTCTGCACGTCAATCTCACTGTAATCAGCCATTTCCTCCATGGCCGCCTCCAGGGCTGCCATGGTATTCTCAGGTGCCATTTTAGAACTTCCCCTATGGGCAGTTATCTCGGTCTGGCCAAGGACCGACCAGTCCGGGGATACGCCGTTGTACACCATGTCAAAAATCATGAACAGGCTGGCTCCGGCCAGGGCGCCTGTGATGGTAAGCATCCATTTCCGTTTGATATGCATCCCGCCCAGGTGCATATCCTCCGATATCCCAAAATCCCACGGCTGTCCATGGACATGCCCTCGTTCAAACTGGTAATAGACCACGGTAAGCGCTCCAAAATCCACTACCGATACCAGGATGGTCCCGATAAACAGCACCACCAGTTCAAGCCTTGCGCACACAGCCGCCAGTACGGCCATTGCAGCATAGCTTTCCACAAACAGCGTCACCACCACCGCGGACACCACCACGATCACGGAGTGAAGCAGGACCAGGAACAGGATAAGTACCAGGTTCAGCGCCAGCAGAAGGCCCACGGCCCTGGGCCATTTCCGTCCAAGAATCTCCATACTGCGCCTGAAACCATCCTGGAAATTCTTCTGTTCTATCATACAGGTAAAAAACACCAGCATGGTGGGAATGCCGATGAGGATCAGGAACACCACCACCAGCACCAGGCCCATCCTGGTAACAGGGCCGTGAACAATCTCCGCCATGACAAAATTGACGGGTTTTATCCTGGTAAGCAGACGGAGCAGCAGAAAACTGTTCATCATCAGGAAATCAGCAAAGGCCAGGGGCAGCAGCTTCCAGTTCCTTTTCTTACACTCATCCACTGCCTTATCCACCGCGCCCTTTAATATGGACAGGGAATCAATCCGTCTTGAATAGGCGGATGCCTGGTAAGCCGTTATAAGGCCCGCGATTTCAACCACCATGAGGACCATGCCCACGGCTATGGCGGCGGCCACGCAGGCAATGGTAAACGGACGCCAAAGAAAGGCCCCCATATTACTCATGGTAAGGTAACTGTACCCTGCCATGCGCAAAGAGAACCTGAGCAGCTGGTTTGCCAGCCTGATATAGAATGTACCTGCAACCAGCCGGAACAGTACTTCAAATACTGCCAGCTGGCGCAGGTTCAGTTTAATCACCTGATCTGTTTCCCTGATCAATCTGTTCACTTATATTCTTCTTCCGTCTGTCCTTTAAGTTCATCCTGGCGCTGTTCTTTTGCAAATGCCGTAATGGCCTCATTGAGGGAGAACATCTTGGCATCCAGCATATCCACCATATCCGCACAGGCCTTCAGCTCTTTTAGCAGGTTCTCAGGCGCATTGCCCTCGAACTTGTAAGCAATCTTGTGTTCCAGGCTGGCCCAGAAGTCCATGGCAACCGAACGTATCTGTATCTCCACCTTGGTCTCCACAGGGCCGTCCGTCAGATACACAGGGACCGTCACAACCATGTGATAGCTCTTATATCCGTTGGGCTTGGGATTCTTGATATAATCCTTTACATGAAGGACCGTCACGTCCCCTTGGGATGATATCATATCCGCAATCTGGTAAATATCCGATGTAAAGGAACAGATGATCCGTATTCCGGCAATGTCGCTGAGCCGTTCCATCATATTCTCGATGGATACCTCATATCCGTCCTTCTTCAGTTTCTTCACAATGCTCTCAGCTGTCTTAAGCCGGGATTTGATATGTTCAATCGGGTTGTAGTCATAACGGCTTACAAACTCGTTATTCAATATCTCGATTTTAGTATTAACTTTCTTCAGTGCTGAATCATATAAAAACATGACTGAACGCCATTGGTCAACCTGATCATCCGTTTTGGGGATATTAGACATTCCTATCCCTCCTTATCTAGTTAATACCGGATCAGAGCTTCAGCCCCTTTAACAGGTCACCCAGCCCGGTGGACACCGATCCGGTCTCCTTGTAGTCAAATGTCTCATGTGCTTCCTGGTCAGCGGTCTGCTCAGCCAGCGCCCTCATGCTCAGGCTCAGCTTGCCGTTATCCGTGCTCAGGATCTTAACCTTAACGGTCTGTCCTTCCGTAAGCACTGCTCCCGGATGCTTAATCCTCTGTGTGCTGATCTGGGAGATGTGCAGCAGTCCGTCCACACCCTCGTCCAGCTTGATGAATGCGCCGTAAGGCTTGATGCTGTCCACGGTTCCTTCCACAACATCACCGGCCTTGAACTGTGCCATGCGTGCCTGCTTCTCAGCTTCCTTCTTGCCGCGCTCAACCTCGCGTCCGGAGAGCACCAGCCTCTTCTTCTCAGGGTCAACGGTGATGATCACACACTCCACATACTTGCCCTGCCAGTCTTCCAGTTTCTCCACATACTCAGTGGACAGCTGGGATGCCGGGATGAATGCGCGCACTTCCTCCAGTGATGTGACCACGCCGCCCTTGACAGCCTCGCTGATTTTCACCTTCACCACGGTCTTGTCTTCCATCATCTGTGCAAACTGGGCCCACTTGGCGCCTTCGCCGCTTTCTTCCTCAGCCAGCTCAATATGCCTCTTGTTCAGTGTCTGATAGGATGCCTCCAGCTCTGCCGCAAAATCCTCCATGGTTTCCACAGGCTCTTCTGCGGTCACTGGGGCAGTTACCTCTGTTTCTAATTCCTTGTTCATTTCTTCACTCATAATAGTCTCCTCGCCTTCTGTATATGTAGCAAAATATTTTCCTCTCCATTATAACAACAACCCACCTAATATTTCTATAGTTTTCTTATAAAAATATACCAAAATTTAGTTTTTTATTCTTTTTTTATAACTTTTCACTGATAGGAAAATGTGATATGATTCAGACAGCAGCTGATATACGCAATTTCAGCAAGAAAGGACCTTTGTTCTATGATAGATTTATTGGACCTGCACACCCACACCACGGCCAGTGGGCATGCCTATAACTCCCTTTACGAGATGGCCGCATCCGCCTCCGGACGGGGCATCCGGCTTTTCGGCAGTTCCGACCATGCCCCTGCCATGCCCGGAAGCTCCCACTATTACCATTTCATTAATTTTAAAGTCCTCCCCCGCACCCTGTACGGCATGAAGCTCATGATGGGGGTGGAGCTGAACATCATGGATTTTGAGGGCAACGTGGACTTGGACCAGGACCTTCTGGAGAAGCTGGATTATTCCATTGCCAGCCTCCACCAGCCCTGCATAAAAAGCGGCACGGTTTCCCAGAACACCAACGCCTGCCTGGGAGCCATGAAGAATCCGGCCATCCACATCATCGGCCACCCGGATGACAGCCGTTTCCCCATTGATTACGATACGCTCACAGCCGCTGCCAGGGAACACCACAAGCTGTTAGAAGTCAACAACAGTTCCCTGACCCCCTTAAGCTACCGCCAGGGCGCACGGGAAAATTATGTGAAAATGCTGGAACTGTGCAGGCATTACCATACGCCTGTGATTGTCAACAGCGACGCCCACTGTGAGGCTGATTCCGGAAACCATGCAGCCGCCTGCGCCCTTCTTGAGGAACTGGACTTCCCCCAGGAACTGGTGGTCAATACATCCCTTGAACTTCTGTGCGGCTACATCCCCCGCCTGTCCGCCATCCTGGCCCAGCCTGAGGATGCAAGATGCGGCCAGCTTCCCAGGGATACGGCCGATACAGCGCCCGCATCTGTCACAGGAGGAACCAAGTGATGATTAACTTCCTGAATCTGGAGTATTTCCTGGTGGCGGCGGAGGAACTGAATTTTACCAGGGCAGCCAAAAAACTGTTCATCTCGCAGCAGTCCTTAAGCAACCATATCTCCAACCTGGAAAAGGAATTTGACGTGGTGCTGTTCAACCGGACTTCCCCCCTCACCCTAACCTATGCGGGCCAGTCCTTAAAGGCCAGGGCCAGGGAGCTATTGAACCTGAGGGACGAGACATATAAGGAAATTGCCGATATCAAGGATTTCTCCACGGGCCAGCTCTCCATCGGTGTGTCCCATACCCGCGGACGTGTGATCCTGCCGGAAATCCTCCCAACCTATCAGGCCCGGTTTCCCGGTATTGAGCTTAACCTGGTGGAGGGCAATTCAAGCCAGCTGGCCTCAAGCCTGCTTCACGGCAACATCGACCTTATGATAGACCTGCTTCCGTTTACAGTGGAGAATGTGGAAACCGTCCCTATCTGCGGCGAGGAAATCCTCATGGTCGTGCCGGATGAGGTAATAGAAAAGGCTTACCCAGGCCGGTTGGAAGAAATCAAGCATTCCCTTTCCGCCTCCACGGACATCCGCCTCCTGGAGCAGTGTCCCTTTGTCCTGTTAAAAAAAGGCAACCGGGTCCGCACCATTGCGGACGAAATATTCGAGGATGCCCAGATGAGCCCCAGGGTGGTGCTAGAGACAGAGAACATCGAAACAGTCCTCGCCTTATGCCGTAAAGGCATGGGCGTCACATTCTACCCCAAGATGTTCATGGCCACGGACCAGTCCGCCAGTTCCCCGCGCCACGCCCTGTTAGACCACTCCCGCCTGAACCTTTACTCCCTCAACTACTCCAGGGCACACGGTGTCCTCGGTATCGGCTACCACAAAGGACGTTATATGTCCAGGGCCACCCGGGAGTTCATACGGATTGCACGGGAGCATATCGCTTATCCGGCAGCGGAGGACTCACAGAGGGAGGCCTGAACAAATGCCCCCAAACATATGGCCCTGAACAGATAATCCGCAAAGCGCCTTGACATAGGGTATGATATCTGATAGAATACAAATAGTAACTGTTATCATTATTATATTCTATAGAAGGAGATGCTATGAAAACTTTAAAGTATAGCCGTCAGAGGGAATCCATCAAAGCCAGTCTGATGAACCGACATGACCATCCTACGGCAGACGCCCTATACGCCAGCATCCGTGAAGAATTTCCCAACATCAGCCTGGGAACAGTCTATCGTAACCTGAACCTATTGGTTGAAACCGGAGAGATAAGGAAGCTGACCTGTGGGGACGGCGCCGATCATTTTGATGGTGATACCCGGCAGCATTATCATTTTGTGTGCACTGAATGCAACCAGGTTTACGACATGGACCTGGGAGCCCTTGAGGAACTGAACCAGGATGCCCAAAGCTGCGCCCCAGGTATCATTGACAGCCACTATGTACTGTTCTACGGCCGCTGCAAGAATTGTTTGGGAAAAAAAGTTGATAAAAGTATTGACAAACCGGCTTAAATGATTTATATTATCAATATCAGTAATGATTACTATTATTGGTAACAAGCAAACACTTCGTTCCGGGCATCTGATGTCCGGAACATAAAATGAAAACCATAAAAGGAAAAGGAGAATATTGATTATGAAGAAATGGGTATGTACAGTATGCGGTTATGTTTATGAAGGCGAGAATGCACCTGAGAAATGTCCACAGTGCG
>SKEY01002252.1_pt1 | contig 20891 bp, 19 predicted proteins | sample 4843871 | NCBI WGS metagenome assembly SKEY01 (sample SAMN11008797, study PRJNA524170) | human gut metagenome | biome: Human fecal sample; material: Feces; isolation source: fecal sample from pouch patient p36 | host: Homo sapiens | place: Israel: Tel-Aviv | collected 2016-12-04 | reverse complement strand
CCCATATTCTAAAATTCTATAAGTTCGGGTTTGTAATCTTCAGGCAGTTCTTCTTCTTTTAAAAATTTAAAATTATCATCATTTAAGATCGGGATAAATATTTCATAGGGAATCATCGAAAATTCACTGGCATAGTTACTAGCGCCAAACCACATATCCGATTTACTGCTCAAGTTTAGACTTCTAGCAAACTTTGTATTGTTTGAACAATCATGAACTGCTAAATCCCAGTTTTCATCAGCCGCTACTTTCATGAATTTCAAAGTTAGCTCTCTACTCCAAATTGGCGATATATAGCCATGTCTTGAAATGTACATATTTTCCCCATAATAATTGTTGATATTATTCTCATTCAAATGCAATTCCGCACAGTTGATAAAATCAAGTTTGGTTGCAAAGATCGCTTGCTTTTTATTGAAAAATGATTCGAAAAACTCAGGCGTCATTGGCGTTTCAATACCGACATTTTTAATGTATTTTTTAGCAAGTCCAATATTTTCAATAACTTTATCCGCGCAATTAGATGCACCTAGGTTAAAACGTATCTCATCAAGCCCAGCTTCTCCTAATGCTTTCAAGGTCTCTTCTGTAGCCAAAGTTCCATTGGTGTATAAATGCTGATGAATGTTTGCCGCGGCAAATTTCTTTATCACCGAATAATACTTTTCAATTTCTATAAAGGGTTCTAAATAAACATAGGAAATTCCCGTAGGTTTTTGGTGAATGGAAAGAAGCAAATCAATATCCTTTTCGTAGAATTTTGTTCCACCAATTTCCCACATACCTTCGCCAACCGGATGAATATCGTCTAGTTCGCCATAATTGTAACAGAATTTACACTCTAAATTACACTTGTTCGTTTTCCTAATTGCACTTAATCCAGTGCCTAGCAGACAAGAACGACAGCCTTTCGGAAATTTGCTTTCATTCCCCACAAAATGAGTTCTATTCTCTAGCGTTTTTAACCCTTTAATTTCCGCCATCAACTTATCATTTCTATCATCAATCGCTTCTTCAATTTGCGCAAAAGTAGCGTAAATGATTTCTTCATGTTTTACAGTAATCTCTTCATCCTCTGGTAATTGCGCAAAAAAATCAAACCAAATCAACGCATCTTGCTTAGAAATTTTCATAATATACCGCCTATCTGCTTAATCTAATACTTCAAATTATACGTCAAATGCGTAAATATTGCACTACTCTAAAATTTCCTCCTTATAAAAAAGTAGATGAGATAAATATTTTTAAATTTTATCCCATCTACTTTTGCTACATCGTTAGCTTAAAATTATTTATTTTGCGCTCTAAGATACACGCCTATTTGGCACACTGCAAACCGCCACTTTTGTATCTTTGTCTTATCCTTCTCTCCGTATCAGGTCAAACGACAAAAAAAGGGCGATGAAGTCTTCCCACATCGCCCGTTCTATCTGAAAATACCCTATTTAGTAATTATCCTTTAGATTTTTTTAACTCAATCATAATACAAGACTGGCATACTACCTCCAAGCCAAGTTCATCAGCCAATCGAATAAGCTCAGCGTTTTCAGACCCTGGTTGCAACCAAATCTTTTTTATTCCAAGCTTAGCACACTGGCGTACAATCTTTGTACCTACACTTGGCGGTACAACAATATTTACAGCCTCCGGCACCACGGGCAAATCAGCTAATTTAGCATAGCACTTTTTCCCCAGAACTTCCTCCACTCCCCGATTTACCGGATAGACTTCAAGTCCAGCTTCTGTCATTACTTTGAAAATTTTGTACCCAAACTTTTCTTTATTCCCTGTTGCTCCTACAACTGCCCAGCTTTTAACCTGTAGCATATTTACAATCCCCATCAATTGTTGCCTCCCTATTATTTGCAGTTAATTTCACCATTATCTGCTGTTCTAGCTATTTTGTCCACAGTGACACTAGAAATATTTTTATTTTCAAATTTTTATATTCAAAAGAAAATATTTCTCATTTACTATTATAGCACCAACGTACAATCCCCTAGTATAGCATTCTTAATTTGCTTCTTTTGGTCAATGTGGTGTCCACTAGATATATCAATTACCTCTTTCTCTTTATTATATAACTTATTTTTGTGTCCACCAAATCGGGAAAGGGTGCAGCATTGCCTTTAAATTCATCAATAGATATAGCAGAAGAAAGGTTATTTGAATCAGGTGAATATATTTGAATATACGTTGAACTGTAGTAGTAGATATATTAAAGCGTCTTGCAATGTCGGTTAAAGACATAAGAAAACCGTGTTCATTAACAAGTGAAGCGATAGTAGCTTTTGACATACACTGATATCTAGAAATAAAGTTATTTAATTCAAAAAATGGTTTTAAACAATGAGTACAAAAGTAACGATGTTTACGGTAAATAAGCGAGTAATTGATGTTAAAAAGAAAAACAGATTTTACTGATTGATTACGATAACTGTGAATCCCGGTAGTAGGTTTGTTACAACGAGGACATTTATGTGAAATACCAGGAAGTGTGAGAATAAAAGTATTATCCTTTATAAGGCGAAAACTACGTTCTGGTAAATGAAGAATAGATGTGATAAAATCTAGTTTAGACATGACAACTCTCCTTAAAGTATTGGTTTGGCGATTAATATTTTATCAGGAATTTGTCATGTTTTTTAGTTCGCAAAAAAATAAATGTTGTAACCTTGATTTTCATCAAGACCACAACATTTATTATAGAGCCTAAATTATTTGATATAATTGTGTTCTGAAACATTTATGTACTCCTTATGAGATTTTGTATGAGAATTTATTATACTAAGGTTCTTCATAAATGTTTCTTTATTTTATTCAATTGTAAAATTATTTAAGAGTTTTTGCATTTCTATAATTACCATATTTTACTTTATATTACCATACAAAAAAAGGTGCTAAGACCCTAAAAGTCTTAACACCTTTTCTTCTACCAATGATACTTTTCACCACGCATAATTTTAAAGGCGCGATAAACTTGTTCGACGAGTAGCAATCTTACCATTTGATGGGTAAATGTCATTTTTGAAAAGCTTAATTTTTCTTTTGCAGCTTGGCGGACTGCTTTGGATAAGCCAAAGGCTCCACCAATTAAAAAGGTAATATGGCTCGTTCCTTGCACTCCTAATTGCTCAATATTTCCTGCTAATTCTTCTGAGGATATATTTTTCCCAAACACATCAAGTACAACGAGATAACTTCCTTCTGGAACCTGCTTTAGTAGACGCTCACCTTCTTTGGTAAGCGTCTTTTGTTTTTCCGCTTCTGACGGATTTTCCGGCATTTTTTCTTCATCAATTTCTACAATGTTTAACTTTGCATAAGGCGTAATGCGTTTTGTAAACTCACTAATTCCAGCCGTCAAATATTTTTCTTTAATCTTGCCAGCGGCTACGATTGTTATTTTCATCTTTGTTATTCCGTTGGCATTTCTTCTAATTGAACGGATTCCGTATGTTGATTTCCTTTACGTACAAAGGTTACTTTTACTGTATCGCCAACCGCACATTCAGCAATCGCCGTTCTTAAATCAACAACGCTATTCGTTTCCGTATCATTAATTTTTAATATAATATCGCCTTTTTTAATTCCCAATTTATCTGCAGGTGAACCTAAAGTTACGTTCATGACATAAACACCAGCATTAATATTTAATTGATATCCATTCTGTGCCGCTGTCGCTTTATCAAAGACACCTACCCCAAGATATGGTCTCACTACTTTACCTTGATCAATCAATGCTTGGATAATTGGTCTTGCTGTATTGATTGGTATCGCAAGTCCAATGCCTTCCACACCACTTACAGAAATTTTCGCACTGTTAATCCCGATTACCTGCCCATCTGCATTGACTAAAGCACCACCAGAGTTTCCTGGATTAATCGCCGCATCGGTCTGAATCAATTTAAACCGACGTTCGCCAATTTCAATAGAACGATTAAGCGCACTGATTACACCCGTCGTTACACTTCCTTGAAACTCTAACCCCAATGGATTTCCGATTGCAATCGCGGGTTCGCCTACCATAATTCCATCAGAATCTCCAAAAGTAGCGGTTGGTAGTCCCGTTTCCTCTACTTTGACTACTGCTAAATCCGTTGCTGGATCCGTACCTACAACCTTACCATTCAACGTTCTGCCATCGGATAAAGAAACAACAATCTCTTGTGCATTTTCTACCACATGATTATTCGTTACAATATAACCATTCGCATCAAAAATAACCCCTGATCCAGTCCCTTGGTCAACGATAACTTTGCGATTGAACCAATCTCTTGCTACTGCTTTATTCGTAATACCAACAACTGCTGGAGCTACACTATGTGCCGCCCGTACGATTGGTGTATTTCTTGCATCGGATAAATCAGCAGGTGTCGGAGCAGCCAAATTGCTCGCTTCCGCTTTTTCTTTTGGTGCTTCACTTGCAAAAAATTTACTAGAACATCCCGCTAATAATGTTGCACCAAACATAATTCCAATTACTAAAGTAAGTATATAAGGTCTAAATTTTTTCCATTGATTCATTCCTATCCAACTCCTTCACTTCGCAAATTATACCCATCATCTAAACTCACCGTTTCATCCGGTTTTGTTACTTTAATATCCATATTTGCTGTTAAATCGCAGCCTTGTTTACTTACTATCTTGCAGATTGTATCATATGCTAAATCCGGTTTATTATTTTCATCACTCAAGTGCGCTAATAACACTTTGCACTGCTTTTTCTTGCGCATCTTCACCAATGCCCACGCCGCATCTTGATTGGATAAATGACCGCGGTTACTTAAAATTCGCTGTTTAAGTGTTTGTGGATACGCTGGATTTTGCTGCAATAAATCTACATCATGATTCGCCTCTAGCACAACCACATCAGAATCATCTAAAGCTTTTTGTACCCCAGTTGTAACGAAACCTAAGTCCGTTGCTACTGTACACTTTAATCCTTGGCGATACAAAGAATATCCGACTGGATCAGCCGCATCATGGGAGATGCTAAATGATTCAATCCGAATATCACCAATCGCCAGACAATCGACAATTGCATTACAACAATGGTCTGCCAATAAATCCCGGCAATACATCTGGCGAAATGTATTCGCTCGCGAATAAATTGGTAATTGATATTTTTTCGTCAACGTAACTAATCCATTAATATGATCGCGATGCTCATGTGTAATTAAAATGCCTTGCAGTTCTTCAATTGCTACGCCAATTTCAGCTAAAGAGTTTTTAATTCGTCTAGCACTAATCCCTGCATCAACGAGTAATTTCGTTTCTCCCATCTGAATAAAAGTAGCATTTCCCGAACTGCCGCTTGCTAATACTGAAACCCGCATAAATTATTTTCCCTCATTTACATCTAGCAATTTTTCACGTACCTCTTCACGCAAATTTAATGGTAAGGCTTTTAATAAAACTTCTTCAATCTCAAGCAATCGAGGTTGTGTATGCGCTTCAAAACGAAGCGTGAATAACGGCTGAGTCACAGAAGAGCGAATCATGCCCCATCCATCAGAAAATTCTACACGTACGCCATCAATTAAATTCACCTGATATTCTTTTAGCCTTGCTGCAATTTCAGCTAAGACTTCTTCCTTATTATCCGGTAAGTACTCTATTCTAATTTCCGTCGTTAACATATAGTTTGGTATCGCGTCTATCAATTGAGACAACTTACCATGATGCATGACATATTCACAAACCTTTGTACCAGCAAACATTCCATCATCATACCCTAGTTCACAAAAGAAAAAATGTCCGCTAAGTTCACCGGCAAATACCGCCTTTTCTTGTAAAAACTTTTCTTTGATAAACGTATGCCCTGCTCTCGCCATCAAAGGAGTTCCACCCGCAAGCGCAATCTGCTCTGGTACTACCATAGAACATTTTGCATCATATACAACTGTTCCCTTTTCTTGCTCAAGAAAATTACGCGCCAATAATACTAGAATGTCATCATTATCTACAGCTCGTCCAGTCTCATCGACAAATCCCGCTCTGTCTCCATCGCCGTCAAAAGCAATTCCAAGATCAGCTTTACATTCCTTTACCTTTTCACATAATAATCTTAAGTTTTCCGGCAATGCAGGATCTGGCGGTCGATTAGGGAAAGTACCATCCGGCGTACAAAATAATTCAACGACTTCATAGCCACAAGCACGATAAAACTTCGGTGCAAAATCCGAAACTGCGCCATTGCCTGCATCAAGAACAATTTTCAACCTGCCTGGCGCGGCTTTTTTTGCCATGTCTGCAATATACGTATCGATAATATCAAATTTTTCAATACTACCATTTTTTCTAATCTCACTTTTTTTCTCATACAAATCTTTAATCGCTAAGATATCCGCTTCACGAATCGGCCGATCACCTAGCAGTAACTTAAATCCATTATAAGGTGCAGGATTATGTGATGCCGTAATCATTACCCCACCAGTAGCATTGCAATGTTTTGCTGCATAGTAAAACATTGGCGTTGCTACCGTACCAATATCAACAACTTCGCACCCTGATGCAGCCAACTCCCTGACTGCGATCTCTTTAAGACGAGGTGATGACAGCCTTACATCATTCCCTACCACAATACGCTTTCCACTCAGTTTTACACCAACTGCTTTTGCAATCTGCGTTGCAACGTCATCTGTTAAATCCTTCTCTGCAATTCCACGAATATCACATGCTTTAAAAACACTCATCTATTTAAAATCCCTTCTCAAATACATTTCAACCCAGACTAGCAATACTCTCTTTAGATAAACAAAACTTAAATCTATTTTATCCTTTTCGTAAAAACAATACAAGCACATAGGATATCGTAACTATTTTTCTAACTCTTGCATAAAATGAATTAAATACAAATAGAGGATGTGTTGTCATGTCCAAAAAACTTCGCCCCATAAATGAGCAAGAAAAAAAGACTTCTACCAAGCACAAATCAAATAATCAAAACTTTGATATAGGGAGGTTCTTTATGCCTAACGTTGAAAAAATGGCAAAATCCTTAGCTCATGAATTGAGTGACACGAGAGAAGAGTTAAATGTAAAAGCTGCATGCGCATTAAAAAATCAAGAAGTGATTATCGCTCAAAATCAAAAAATTATTGAATTACTTGGTTGTATCAGCAGCAAAATGAATCCAGCACAAATCGGTGAAGAATAATTCAGATTAGCGCCATCACGCTGTGGCACCTCCCTCCTCCAAGGGAGGATTTTATTTTTAATTGAACACACAAAATATGCGCAGAAAATACTTTTCTGCGCATATTTTGTGTTTAATCGCTATAACCTAATGTTTCACCATACATTTTGGACAAATTCCATAAAAATAAAATTGTTGTCCTGTTAATTGATAAGCGGTTTTTTCTTTAATTTTTTCAATAAAATCACTGGAATCCACTTCTTCCACATCATCTACACGTTTACATACCATACAACGAATATGCGGATGATTTTCAACGATTGCATCATAACGGAAGCTGTCTTCACCAACATTTAATACCTGAACTAAACCGATTTCTTTTAGTATTTCAATCGTTTTATAAACAGTTGCCAAACTCATCGTTGGATAATACTCCTGCAATTGATTAAAAATCATTTCGGCACTTGGATGTTCTTTGGTCTTCGCCAATACATCGTAAATTGCCAATCTTTGCGGTGTAACTTTAAAACCTTTTTCTCTTAGTAAATTCGTAACACTTTGTTCATCCATTCTATTTTCCTCCTCTCTATCGATTTACTGCATTTATCAAGTTTAATATCATCTAATATATTTTCCTTAATAACAAAAATTATCGTTTATTTTTATCTGCTTATATCATAACTGAAACATTCATTTTTTGTCAATATGTACATTTGTCTAATTCACAAAAACCCTTACATTTTTAATGTAAGGGTTTTTGTGAATTAGTTGCTTTGCGACATAAATTTTGATTTTGCTTGATTAACAGCTTCTGGTTTTGCCTGTTGTGTTTGATAATAACCTTTTTGCTCCATAATATCGTAGATTTGTTTTTGCTGGCAATATACATCACCTAGCACAGTCATGTAATCGCGACGGAGTTGATCGTCACTTGCTTCTAAAATACATGTATTTATCCCATTTGCCATTAATTTTGTTTCATTTAATGCTATCTGCAATACATTTTGTTCAGAAAACTGATCTGCCTCACCATTCATTTTGCTTGGCATTCTTACACCTCCACATTATTGAATATTTTGTCCTGCATTCAAATGCTTGCTAATCATCTGTGCATTTTGACTATTTTTCTGTGAAATTTGTTGAAATAATTGTTTTGTTTGCGCATCCTGCAATGAGTTAGCCAAGTTGTTCATACTATCAGATGAACTTTGTGCTGCATTTAAAAAATCTTCCATTAAAAGCAACTCTTTTTCTGTTAACATTTTACCCCTCCTTTCCTGCATCATTATTTTGTACACATCAAGTAAAATCATACACAAAACATTGTGCATTTTTTACAAAGAAGATTTTTCTTATCAATGATTCAGTCCTCATTTTATTTTTAAATTATGCTATAATACTCCTATTAAAAGAAAAGTTGGTGACTATATGATTTTAGCAGAAATCCCTAATTTTATTGCCCGTGAACTAAATGTTAAACCAGTTCAAGTAAATGCGACAATAAAATTACTTGACGAGGGAAATACAGTTCCTTTTATTTCTAGATATCGCAAAGAGGTTACTGGTGAATTAGACGAAGAAAAAGTTCGCTCTATTGAAGAGCGTGTGCAATATCTCCGCAATCTAATCAAACGCCAAGAAGATATCATCGCCAGTATTCAGGAACAAGAAAAACTTACCCCTGAATTAAAAACAGCGATTGAGAAAACGACGAAATTACAAGAGTTAGAAGATCTCTATTTACCTTATAAACCCAAAAAACGGACCCGTGCACAAATTGCTCGCGAAAAAGGTCTTGAACCACTCGCTGAGCTTATCCTTTTGCAGAAGATAGTTGAGGGCAATCCTTTGGATTATGCTGTACAATATATCAATGAAGAAAAAGAAATTCATACCGCTGAAGATGCATTAAGCGGCGCTATGGATATCATCGCTGAAACAGTGTGCGAACAAGCAAAAATCCGCGCAATGCTTCGCCGCCAATTATGGCAATACGGGCAAATCTCTACAACACTTGTTACAGATAACGAGGAAAGCAAAGCCTTTTTGATGTACAGTGAATATAGTGAACCCGTAAATCGTTTGCCATCGCATCGCATTCTAGCGATTAATCGCGGTGAAAAAAAATCGCTGCTGAAAGTAAAATTAGCAACAAATCACGATACGAATATTGATTTAATTGCCAAACAAATCATCAGAGGTTCTTCTATTTTTGCGGACACTATTCTTGCCGCAATCACAGATGGATATAAACGATTACTATTTCCTGCACTTGAACGTGAAATTCGTACACAGTTAACTGAAAACGCAGAAAAACAAGCAATCCGTGTCTTTGGTTTGAATTTGAAACAACTTTTATTACAGCAGCCACTCGCCGGGCATACTGTACTTGGACTAGATCCAGGCTATCGAACGGGTTGTAAGCTCGCGGTAATCGGTCCAACAGGAACAGTGCTAGACCACGGGGTAATTTATGTTACTGCAAGCGATGAACAACGTAAGCAAGCCGCCGAGAAAATCCTTAACCTAATCAAAAAGCATCAGATTACCCTTATCTCGATTGGTAATGGTACAGCCTCTTATGAAACAGAAGAATTCACGGCAAAATTAATTGCAGATCACAACCTTGCCGTGCATTACTTAATTACTAATGAAGCTGGAGCTTCCGTTTACTCCGCTTCAAAACTCGCCAAAGAGGAATTGCCCGAATACGATGTAACAATTCGCGGAGCTGTCTCTATTGCCCGCCGTATACAAGATCCGCTGGCCGAACTTGTAAAAATTGATCCAAAATCCATTGGTGTTGGCCAATATCAACACGATGTAAATCAAAAGGAACTTACAACAACATTAACGACAGTTGTTGAATCTGCCGTAAATCATGTTGGTGTCGAGCTAAACACAGCTTCTATTGAATTATTAAAGCATGTCTCTGGCATTAACGCATCAGTTGCTAAAAATATTGTTGCTTATCGCGATGAACACCAAGCGTTTAAAAGCCGTAAAGAATTATTAAAAGTCGCGCGTCTCGGACAAGCTGCCTTTACCCAATGTGCAGGCTTTTTAAGAATTAATGGCAGTGACATGCCACTTGACCATACACCAGTTCATCCAGAATCCTACGATCTAGCTAAAGCTTTATTAACAGAACTCGGATTTTCACTTGAAGATTTAACCAATAGAAATAAACTTGCTGATTTACAGGAAAAATTACAAAATATCAACGCTGAAGAATTAGCGAAAACTTTAGATGCAGGTCTTCCAACAATTCGCGATATTATTTCCGCTCTTGCCAAACCCGGACGCGATCCTCGCGAAGATTTGCCTGCACCACTTACCCGTAAAAGTATCGTAAAGCTGACCGATTTAACTGTTGGTACAATAGTTAAAGGAACCGTTCACAACATTACTGATTTTGGTGCATTTGTCGACATTGGAATTAAGACAGCTGGATTAATTCATCGTTCCGAGCTCAGCCACAAGTACTTTAAACATCCACTTGATGTGCTTTCTGTCGGCGATATTATTGATGTTATGATTATCTCCATTGATGCGGAAAGAAACCGTATTGGACTAAGTTTAAAACAAGTAGAAGATCAAGTATCCTCAAAATAAAAGCAGCCCTAATTCAGATGGAATTCTTACTCTATTAGACTTCCCGTCATCGGATAGAAAATAAAAAATGCTGACTTCAAATAAAAATATTATTTGAAGTCAGCATTTTTTTATTAAGCCATATATACTGCCCCAGCAGCCAATATAACCAAAGCAAAAACTGCAAATGCACCAGCCTTATTGTTTTCATCATCATGAACATAACGCGCATATCCAAGAGCCAAATTTCCGGCCATAACTAACCAAAGAACCAAAAATAACTTATACATTATCTCCTGCTCCTCTTTCATCTACTTCTCTCCATAATAGACCAGAGCGCTTTAATTTAGAATTCACCTTAATATGAACTTCTGCATTCCTATATAAGCTCGGCCAATCATGGCTTGACCATTCTTGCCATGTTCCTACCTTTGCTCGATACTGATTGCTAATTTCAATACAATCTGCACCGAATGGCTGTGTTGCATTAAAATAGGCCTGAACACCACTTTCTATTGCCTCATTAATTTTTTTCTCAATAATCTGACGATTTTCTTTGTTCGTATAATCCATATCCGTTACAACATCTGATAACTCACAATTCGCTATAATATTAATATCAATTTTCATTTTCTCATCAACTACATCAACATCGACTTTAGGATTTTTTACATCTATACCTAAACTTATTTTTCTTTCTTCAACAAATGGATCTTCAACTGTTAATGTAGTTTGTATCCCTTTATTTAATAACACCGCGCCAAACGCTTCACTCATATTTAACTTACCAACCATTTTCCAATCACGAAAAATAGCTGAGCCAACAACAATTAATTCTGTCCCGCCTTCTCTTGGAAAATCCTCCACTCCATACTGTGGAATGGATTGATGCGGTAATGGCATCGGGGATTTCTTTTGTAAGCTATTATCAATAATGGTTCCATATCCGGTTGCAACTGCATGTGTGGGTTCCTTAATCTGCATATAAAATTGATTTACATCATTAATTAGAGAACTAGCGGCAAATTTCTGCACTCTTTTTAAACTATCTATCCATCGATATTGAAAAAGCTCAAAAGGCGCCGTATTTTTTTTCAAAGCCTCCTTTGCCTCACCTTCAATAATTAAAATTGACATTGTATTTAAATATACTTGTTCACGTAGAAACATCGTCAAATATGGATAAATTCCTTCTTTTGCAACCTCCTCACTAATAAATAAAGCAGAGGTATGGCTTAACTCAGGATTACGATTCAACGCAATCCCAAGTTGTCGAATTGCTTCTGTAATGTTAGGCGATTTTACACTAACAAGTTTTGTTTTATCTTTATTCTCTCCCCCAGAATCTCCCGTAAAAGATCTAGGCATAGCAATGCGAAAAGTAAATATATTCATATCAGGTTCATCTGACTTATCAATTCCAATGGTCAAAATAAATGATAAATCATCTACCTCTTGTCCGCCCATACAACCGCTACATAAAAAAATAACAAATAATAAACTTACTACAATAATTATCTTAGGCCTTGTCCAACACATGAGCTGTTCCTCCGACATTTCACATAATACCCAATCCCCAAAATAATAAAGCTAAACACCATAAAAGCCGTTGACCATTGATAAATAAAAAATCCACTCATTGTTAATGCGGTAATTGTTGAATCAGGCAACATCGCTATACTCGTAGTCAATAACATTGCAATCGCCATTAAAGCTTTACTATCCGTTAATTTAAAAGCTTCACAATAAATCATTACCGATAAATATTGCGTTACTACAATTGACATCAAACCTGCTGTCAACCACATCAAAATAAAAATTGAGTCCACTCGCTGCACATATTGCGATAAATTCACACACCGAACCAATTCATAAAAGAGCAACACGCGCTCTGGCGAAACAATAATTCCAAACGTCATAATCATCATGAGAATTAAAATCATCTTAAAAAAGGTTACGTATGCCATTCCATATAAAATACTTTTTTTCATTGTAGCAATATTTTGCAAATGCGGAATAATGAAAAAAATCGCCATCGAGGTTGCTCCTGTACCAATGTCTAGAAAAGAATATTTTGCTAAACTCCCCATGCCATAGCCTTGCCATGGCAATAATTGCGTAACATCGTAGGAGGAAAATAACAAAAAAAGTAAAATGATTAAAGTAATCGCCCGTACAACTAACAAAAGATATGCACAGCGTAAAATTACCTCTAACCCATAGCGCATCATAAAAAAAATAGCAACAGCAAAAATAAGTAAAACTAATTTTAAATTTCCCGTTTTTAAAGTTGTCATTAATGTATGGTCTGTAAATTCTCTAATCATCAAAACCGTAGAAAGGTGAAACAAAACTGCCCATAAAATAAAGAATATCATTCCCCCACTACGACCTAATACCCCTTGTACAAAACTAAAAAATGTGATCATTCGTCCATTACAAAATTTATCAATATAGTTTTGATAGATTTTCAAGATTGCTAATAAAAGACCTAGCAATAGCAAACCACTGCAAATTTTCAACAGCCAAGCTGAGTTTCCGACAAACCCAATAGATAAACTAGGTTCTGTGAGATAAATACTCGGAACAATCAACATTGCTACTAAGGTCATGCCTTCTACTGCACTTATTTTTCCAATGCCATAACTCACTATTCTTCCTCCTTTTGTGTAGGTTTCTCTTCTCGCCATGACTCACTTGCTGTTGATTTGCGCTGTACCCGCTCAGTATTTAATTCATCTGGACGCCATAAATCATTCTCATATGAATTAGGCACCCGTAAAATATCTGTAACTGTCGACGTTTTAGGGATAATTGGTGATAAAAACGGAACGCCTAAAGATTTTAATCCTACCATTTCTAATAAGATTAAAAGAAGTACAATACTTACGCCAACCAAGCCCATCATCGCAGCTGAAAGGAGCATTGCATATTGCGTAATTCTCACTGCAAATCCAAATCGATATTCAGGAATGACATAAGAAGCTAGTCCCGTAATTGCAACAACAACCACTAATAGCGGACTAACTAACTTTGCTGAGATTGCCGCCTGACCAAGAATAATTGCCCCCACAATACCGATAGATCCTCCAAGCTGACCTGGTACACGTAGCGTTGCCTCCCGAATCAATTCAAAGGAAAAAATCATCATCAATAACTCTAAGACAGAAGTAAATGGAACAAATTGCCTGTAACCAGATATCGCTAAAAGAATTTCTGTTGGTATTGCTTCATAATGAAATAATACTAGCGCAATATATATACTTGGTAAAAAAAATGCTAAAAGTAAACCCGTATAGCGCAAGATACGCATAAACATAGCCGCTGGTAATCGCATTTCATAATCCTCCGGATTATGAAAAAAATCCCACAAATTAACTGGCGCAATATAAGCAAAGGGATCTCCATCTACCATAAAGGCAATTCTTCCTTGCATAAGTGCTGCAACTACACGATCAGGACGCTCAGTAGATAAATTTTCAGGAAACTGAAGTTTATTATCTGAAATCATTTGACTAAACGATCCTGCATCAAAGACATCATCACGCTTTACCCCTTTGATGCGTCGAATTAATTCTTTTTTCGCCGTTTCATTTACGATTCCATCAACATACATTACCGCACAATTTTTCGCATTTACTTTTCCTAAAGGAAATAATTCTGTTACTAGATTCGTACTTTGCAGCATAGCATGAATCAGTGCAGTATTGGGACGCAATGCTTCAGCAAACGCAGCTTGCGAACCACGTGTGGTTTTCTCAATCTCCGCTTTTCCAATCCCACGGCTTTTATATCCCTTTACATCAATTCCCAATGCCTCTTTTGAACCCTCAATAAATAAAACACAATCGCCAGCATTGATACTTTTTGTCACATCTTGATAAGTCGTTATTTTAAGCGGCTGCAAGTGTGGAATAAGATTATTTACCAATTTATCAGTTAAAGTTTCACCAATCAACCCTTCCTTTTCATATTCGAAAAGCATCAATGGTTGTAATAATGCCAAGGTTAACAATTGCTTATCAACCATACCATCAATGTAATTTAACATCATTTTAACGGGGATTTTTCCTTTTAATTCAAATTCGCGAGTTTGAATGTCTTTATTTTTTGGTAAATGGTATAGTCTTTCTATTGTCGTTTTGTTCTCAAGCAAACTACTGCTGACACTAATTCTTCCCCGGTCCATATTGCCATGCTCATAGGCAAGAATAATTGGCTCTAATTCATCAGCTCGCATTTCTAACATTTCTAACCGAATTTTTAATATTTCTATATCTTCTTTTGTCCACTTTCCCGACGCACATTTTTCTTTCGCTAATTCAATAACCTCAGATAAAGATTTTATTCCATTTGTAACATCCGATAGACAATCTAAAACACTTGCTTTTGCTTTTGTTTTGTTATATGCAATCCATTGTTCTTCTTCCGTTTCTGGCAAAACAAAAGTAGTTTCTTCCGTTTTAGGTTTATATTGAATATATTCAAATATCTTTTTATATAAAGAACCTTTTTGGTTTTGTTCCACAAAAACACCTTCCTTCCAGATACTTGGAATTAGTATGACCAAATTACAGAATATTAACAAATTTTTATGCAAAAAACTTGAATTTCATCTTACCCTTTAGGCATAAAATTCAAGCTTTTCATTAGTTTACTCTCCTATATCTCCATGTTATAATAAGTTTCAAGGTATTTGTAGTGATTAATTTTCTTATGAAAATAACCAAAGTGAATACAATCCAACCTTCATTTATCTAATTTACAACTTATATTTTCATAAAAAATCGGTGCAAACCGTCTACCGGCTGCACCTTCTATATTTTTATCCGATAGTTAATCGTAACATCTAAAGAAATTAAAGTGAGGTTATTATGGATTTATTAAAAAGTACAATTGCTAAAGTTACACCTCTGAATGATTTAGCAATGGCAAAAATAAAAAAGGCTAGCCATAATTTAATTACACCTGAAGGCTGCCTTGGTTATCTTGAAACTATATTACAAAAATACGTCGGTATTACCAATGAGATTACCCCGTCAGTACCAAAAAAATGTATGGTAGTCGCTTGTGCAGATCATGGCGTCGCTGAGGAAGGTGTAAGTGCCTATCCAGTTGAAACGACAGTACAAATGACACGTAATTATTTAGTCGCTAAAGGTGCAGGTGCTAACGCAATGGCCTTGCATTGTGGTGCTGATTTAGTCGTAGTCGATGTTGGCATTGCTGCGCCTATGGAAAAAATCGAGGGACTTATTGATAGAAAAATCAATTACGGCACAAAAAACTTTACAAAAGGCCCTGCAATGACCGAAAGCGAAGCAATTCGTTCACTTGAAATTGGAATTGAAATTGCCACGCAAAAAATTGCTGAAGGCTATCGTTGTTTTTGTTTGGGGGAAATGGGCATCGCCAATACAACCTCTAGTGCAGCAATTGTCGCAGCTTTTGCTAAGCTAGCTCCCAAAAAGGCAACTGGTCGTGGAACTAATATTTCTGATGAACGATTACTAAAAAAAATCCATGTCGTAGAAAAAGGATTAGCGGTAAATAAACCAAATTCAAATGATGGCCTAGACGTTTTGAAAAAAGTTGGTGGTTTTGAACTTGGTTGCTTGGCAGGGGTTATCCTCGGTTGTGCAGCGAACCGTGCTGCTGTTGTCATCGATGGATTTAATGCAAGTGCAGCCGCTTTAATTGCAGCGAGTCTTTGTCCACTATCTAAAAAATTCTTAATTGGCTCACACCTATCAGCTGAGCCTGCACATAGCAAAGCCCTCGAAATATTAGAATTAAAAGCATATATTGATATGCATTTTCGTTTTGGGGAAGCGACTGGAGCCGCACTTGCCATGTCAATCCTTGACGCTACGATAAAATCCTATCTGCATGAATCTAATCCTGAAAACACAACAATCGTTGATCCAGATCAGATGTTATCTGAAATATTGCCTGATCGTTATATTGCCGCTTCATTAGATAATGAAGCAATGCAAGCGTGCCAATTACATATTGATAATCTTACAAAACCGCTTGGCAGTCTTGGACATCTTGAAAAATTAGCTGTCCAGCTTGCGGGTATAACCGAAATGTCTAAACCAAAGAATTTGAAAAAAAGTATACTTCTATTTTCTACACCTAAAAATTCACTGATTTACGCCTTTGCTTCACATACAAAGGCGAATCTTACAATTGCTGATCTAGACAATAGTAAAATGAATTGCGGGCAAGCATTAGCATTAGGTATGCAAGTCGCCGATCAAGAATTTAAAAAAGGTAGCAGAATTCTTGGAATTGGTGAAAGCTTAAACCTCACTCCATATGGTCAGCAAGTGCCAAATAGATTCGCCAATAAATCCCTAGAGTCATTCACTAATATAGATAACGTGGAATTAGCGGCTATTACTGGAGCAATCATCGCTGCCGCTGCAAATAAATGTGCAATCATGCTTGACGGGCCACTTACTGCATTAGCCGCACGAATTGCTGTAAGCATGAATAAGGAAATTAATAATTACTTAATTAACGCTTCTCTTTCACCTGAACCACTTCATAAAGAAGCAATTGAATCTCTAAATCTAAATGCTTATCTTTATCTTGATTCAACGCTCTATGAAGGCTGCCAAGCAGCCCTCGGCATGACACTCCTTGATGCCTGTTTGCATATGGTCAACGATATGAAAACATTTAAACAAGCGGCTGTAGCTATTGCAAACGATGGTCCCGGAGCAAACAGACAAAGCTTAGACATATAAATTAAGCTAGGATTCCAAATAAAAATAGCAGGAAGATTTCTTCCTGCTATTTTTATTTACACAATATAGCATCGATTAACATATCACTTTTCTCTGCAAAATTCATCATGTCTATTTTTAATTTTTCCATTAACTCTGCATCACCGCGCAACAAAGATATGTTGAGCTCTGCCAAAAGCACCGCACCTTGCAATGCCGTATTGCAGCTCATCGCACCAAAGGTCGCATCACAAACAACATTTTGGTGCAATTTATCCTTCATTTGTTTTGCGACCACTAATGCATCTATACAAGCCTGTGCAATCTCAAACGGTATATGTACCGCTTCTAACAAAATTTCATTCCATTCTTCTTGACTTCCATCTGGTCCAACTCTCGTTAACGCAGGAAGAGCTCTTGCTAAGACTTCCGCATCTGCATTAATTAAATTTTCCAATTCTTGATGTAGTCGAGTCAGTTCATCTAATGCCCCTGAAAATTCAGTTTCTGTTAAAGATACTTTCGATACTTTGACTGCCATTTCTAATAAGCATACACCATTAAGCCCTGTCATTGCCGCTCCGCTTCCACCACCCGGAGCTTCTTTCCCAGCCATTTTTGTAAAAAAATCATGGATAGAAAGTTCCGTCAACATATTCACTCCTCCTATCTATCTCTATTGTATGACCAAAAATAAAATACTTTCCATTATAAAAATTTTATTTTCCAAAAATTCATTAGAAGAATAGGGATGTCGCTACAATGCAACATCCCTATCTTATTATTCAACGCTAATCAATAAATGATAATGTGGCTGTCCACCAGCATAAATCTCAACTTCTAAATCTGAAAAAGTATCTTCTAACATTTCAGCAAAAGCTTCTGCATCCTCTGTCTTAATATCTTTTCCATAATATAAACTGACAACTTCACATTCGTCATCAGAAATTTTTTTAACGGTGTCTACAATCACTTTACTAATATTATCACCATATAATTTTACTTTACCACCAATTACACCAAGATAAGCGCCTTCTTCTACTAAAACACCATCGACTTTACTATCACGAACTGCTTGTGTAATCGCCGCTTCACGTACACCTTGCATCGCTTCAGTCATATGATTTACACTTTCCATAATATCTAATGATGGATCAAACGCCATGAGCACAGATAGCCCTTGCGGAGTATTTACTGTAGGAACAATTTCAACTCGATCCCCAAGCATTTTCTTTACTTGAGCCGCCGCCAAAACGATATTGCTGTTATTTGGTAAAATAATATATTTTTCAGCAATATTACTATTGATTGCATCAACAAATTCCTCTACTGACGGATTCATCGACTGTCCACCCGAAATAATAATCGAGGCACCTAATCCCTTCATAATCTCAGCCAGTCCTTCACCAGCAGCCACACTAATTACAGCTACCTTTAGCTCAGGTTCTTTTGCTTCTTCATCAATAACCAAACTACGATGTTGATCTGCCATATTATCCACTTTAATATCATGTAAAGAACCCCAAGAAATTCCTTGTGCCAATACTTTGCCTGGATTATCTGTATGAATATGAATTTTTAGTATTTCGCCGCCATCAGCAACAACTAGAGAATCTCCCATTTCCATTAAGACTTTTCGCGCTTCTACAGCCTTTACCGTAGAATCTTTTACCATAAACTCTGTACAATATGGACGTGTAATCTCAAAATCTTCCGCTGGCATCTTTGCTGCTGCTTTAAAACTTTTTTCAAAAGTAACCTCTGGAGCCGTCGGTAAGTCACCACCCAACCCAGCAATGCATCCTTCTAAAAAAACAATCAGCCCTTTACCACCAGCATCAACCACACCTGCAGCTTTAAGTGCTGGTAATAAGTCAGGTGTTCTTGCTAATTCACGATTTCCACCTGCGACAGCTTCTTTTAATATCTCCATAATAGGCAAATCAGCGCGTACTGCATGATGAGCACCTTTTGCAATCCCTTTTGCAACAGTCAAAATCGTCCCTTCTACAGGTTTAGATACTGAACGATATGCATATAAAACACCATATTGAAACGCTTTCCCCAGACCAGCTGAACAAACGGTATCTTTTCCTTCCAACCCACGTGCTAAACCGCGAAAAATCTGCGATAAAATAACCCCGGAATTTCCTCTCGCTCCCATAATCGCACTTGTAGCTGCTTTTTTACTCAATTCTCCAATAGAAGTTTCTGACGCTTCAGCTACAGCTCTTGCAACTGCTCCCAAGGTTCGAAGCATATTTGTTCCCGTATCGCCATCCGGTACTGGAAATACATTTAAACGATTAATATTTTCATGTTCTAATGAAAATGCATTATACGCACCTGCAATCATGCATTTAAAATCATTACCGGTAATAATCTCTTTATTTCCCGCCAATCGATTGCACTCCTTCCTATAACTTTTCCTGATATATTAGTGCTAACGCTTTTGGCCCTGTATGTGCAGCTACTACTGAACTAGTCTCCGTTAACGTAACTTTCATATATGGATATAATTCCTGTACACGTTTTTTTAATTCTAAACAATCTTCTTCAGATGCTCCAGCATGAACTACACCAACATATTCAATACGTTCACACTTTGCGATTTCATCAATCATTCGATTCATAGCACGTTTGCGTGTTCTTACTTTATCTAAAACCGAAATTTTTCCTTCGGTTAAATAAAGTACTGGTTTAATTTGCAAAATTGTACCAAGCAATGTTGCGGCACCGCCAATTCTACCACCTTTATGCAAATGTTCCAAAGAATCAGGTAAAATCATCGTATGCGTAGCTCTTACTCTATCTTTTAAACTTTGAACAATTTCTACACAATCAAGCCCCTCTGCAATCATTTGAAGTGCAGCTTCTGCTATTCCTAGCTGACCAATATCGGCAGTTTCCGAATCAATGACATGAATTTTTTTCGCATCTACACTGCGCGCCGCAGTTCGTGCCCCTTCGGCTGTACCACTGAGCGCTCCAGAAACAGTAATTACGATGACTTCTGCATCTTCATCAACAAGCTTTTGAAATAACTCTACAAACTCACCAAGTGGAGGTTGTGAAGTTTGTGGCATTGTCTTCGCTTTATCTAACTCAGCAAATAACTGCTGATATGGTAATTCATCTTCATTCCACTCTTTATCGGCAACTCTAATTTTTAAAGATACTTTATGCAAGTTTTTATGTTGTTTCAATAATTCTGCTGGAATTCTCGCAGTACTATCTAAAACTACATGAATATTATTCACGACAATCCTCCTCAAAAACAACATCCCAATATATTGCTTTTTCAATTTATCAGCCTTCAAACCCAAAGGCCTACTATCTCTTTTTTTATTTTTCAGTTGAAAGTATAAACTTCCAGTTAAACATTCATATTTATATTGTACTAAATTTCCACAGCAAAATAC
>SKEY01001705.1_pt1 | contig 20920 bp, 19 predicted proteins | sample 4843871 | NCBI WGS metagenome assembly SKEY01 (sample SAMN11008797, study PRJNA524170) | human gut metagenome | biome: Human fecal sample; material: Feces; isolation source: fecal sample from pouch patient p36 | host: Homo sapiens | place: Israel: Tel-Aviv | collected 2016-12-04 | reverse complement strand
CATTTATTTTTATTTTAACAGGTAAAAAAAATTTGACAAATGAAAATTAATCCTGTAAATTACACGTAAGTAAATGAAATGACATCGAAAAGAAGAGTAGCCATTAGCAGTTTTTAGAGAGTCTCTGGTTGGTGCGAAGAGATAGCAACTAATTGTGAAACACATCTTGGAGTCGGTTTTTTGAAATTGAGAAGTAGGAGAACCCGGGTAGCCCGTTATAGCTGCGGTCATTGTTTGATGACCAGATGAGGTTGGCTGACTGTGAAGTGCCAACAAAAAAAGGTGGAACCACGTTTATTCGTCCTTTGGTCATAACGACCAAAGGCTTTTTTTTTCACCAATTTCTGGAAACAAGACCGCTAGAGGTTTTTTCTGCAAGGAAAAAGCAAACAGAGGTGGAACCACGTGTAAACGTCCTCTTGGCATCAAGCCAAGAGGGCTTTTTTTATTTAAAGGAGGAAAAACAATGAAAGATTTAATTGAAGTTATGCCGCAATTATTAGTTGGAGCACTGACAACCTTGAAATTATTTTGTTTGACATTAGTCGGCTCACTACCACTCGGATTGATTTTAGCGTTAGGATTATCGCTCAACTTTAAGCCAATTCGTTATCTTCTTCAAACGTATGTCTGGGTTATGCGAGGAACACCATTACTTTTACAATTGATTTTTGTTTTTTATGGGTTACCAACGATTGGGATTGTCTTCGATCGTTTTGAAGCAGCTTTACTAGCTTTTGTATTAAATTATGCGGCATACTTTGCCGAAATCTTTCGCGGGGGAATCCAATCTATTCCACAAGGACAGTATGAAGCAGCACAAGTTTTACAATTTAGTCCTTTTCAAACAGTGACGAAAATCGTGATCCCACAGGTAATAAAAATTGTTCTTCCTTCTGTAGGAAATGAAGTCATCAATTTGGTGAAAGATTCTTCATTAGTTTATATTTTAGGTTTAGGGGACGTTATGCGTGCAGGAAAAATTGCCATGGAACGGGATGCTAGTTTATTACCATTACTAGGTGTGGCAGGAATTTATCTTGCACTGACAGGAATCTTGACATTGATTATGAAACAAGTAGAAGAGAAGTTGAACTATTATCGCTAGGAGGAAAAAAGATGATCGAATTAAAAAAAGTAAGTAAAACATTTGGTAAAAAACAAGTAATCAAAGAGTTAGATTTAGTCATTCCTGATGGTAAGACATTAGCTATCGTTGGTCCTTCTGGTGGTGGGAAGACAACCCTCCTTCGTGTATTAGCTGGACTTGAAAAAGCAGATAGTGGTGAGTTTTATTTAGATCAAGAACCATTTAACCCAGCGGAACTAAAAAATCGGGAACAAGTGGTAGGCGTTGTATTCCAAGATTTTCAATTATTCCCACATTTAAGTATTTTCGATAACATCACTTTAGCGCCTAAGAATGTGTTAAAACAGCCAAAAGAAGTGTATACCAAAAAGGCAAAAGAGCTGGCAGAGTCTTTAGGTATCAGTGATTTATTAGACAGCTATCCTTTCCAATTGTCAGGTGGGCAAAAGCAACGTGTTGCAATCGCACGCGCGTTAGCTATGAATCCCAGAGTGTTAGCTTACGATGAGCCAACAAGTGCACTAGACCCTGAGTTGCGTCAACAAGTTGAAAAGTTGATTGTATCTCTGAAAGAAGAAGGTGTAACTCAAATTATCGTGACCCATGATTTAGTTTTTGCAGAAAATGTGAGCGATCAGTTATTAAAAGTAACACCAAACCAGTAAAAGAAAGGGAGAAAAAATAGATGAAAAAATTTACTCAGGCATTATTTTTAGTTCTTTTTATTTTACTCGGACTTTCTGGTTGTGGACGAAAGCCAACAGAAGACAGTTGGGCGACAATCAATCAAGAAAAAGAAATCACGATTGGCTTAGACGATACGTTTGTTCCGATGGGGTTTCGTGATAAAGATGGTAAGTTAACTGGCTTTGATATCGAGTTAGCTAAAGCTGTGTTTAAAGAATATGGAATCAAGGTCAACTTTCAACCGATTGACTGGTCAATGAAGGAGTTTGAGTTGACTAATGGAACGATTGATCTGATTTGGAATGGCTATTCCAAAACCCCTGCACGTGAAAAAAAAGTACAGTTTACACAACCTTACATGGAAAATATGCAAGTTTTAATAACGCCTAAAAGTTCTAAAATCACAAGTTTTGCAGACATGAAGGGGAAGATTCTAGGTGCTCAAAATGGTTCATCAGGTTACGATGTCTTTACGAAGCAACCGGAAGTCCTAAAAGATTATGTTAAAAACCAGGAAGCTGTTCTATATGATAGCTTTAATGAAGCATTGATTGATTTGAGAAGTGGTCGAATTGATGGTTTATTAATGGATCGTGTGTATGCAAATTATTATTTGAAACAAAAAAATCAATTGCAAGATTATCACATTTTAACTGGAGATTATGCAAGCGAAGATTTTGCAGTAGGGGCGAGAAAATCAGATCAGACATTAGTGACAAAAATCAATCAGGCGTTTGATCAACTAGAAGCCTCAGGTGAGTTTCAGAAACTGTCACAGCGATGGTTTGGGGAAGATGTGACGCCAAAATGACTAAATGAAAGATAGTTTAAGAAATCAGTAACGGGGTTTCTTGAGCTATTTTTTATTTAAGTAAGTAAATATAAAGAAACAGAAGAGAAGGTTACCCTATAAAAAAGGAACACTGGTAGGTGAAGCTAAGAAGATAAGAGCAGGTATGCGTCCGTTTGGATCACTCATGTTTTTTTTATAAATGTAAAAAAGAATGTTATCATAAATGAGACATATTTTTACGGAGGAACAGTTTAATGAAAAAGGGTGTAGGGTATTTAGTATGTGTGACGTTGCTGTCAACAATGATGTTAGCAACGACAAGTGTTCTTGCTGAAGAAACAATTGATACAACGACGAATACAACAATGAATAAGCAGACGATAATGTCTACTTATACGGAGGAACAAACGAAAAGTAGTACAGTTACAGAGGAAGACCAAGTGAATGAAGAAGTACAGACAACTATTGTCAATGGGGAACAAGTAACTGTTGAACCACCAGTCAAAGAAGGTCAAGCTGAGGCAGAGGCAACGGAGGCACCAAAAGAAGAGTTGCAAGAAGGTGGATCAAGTCTTTATGCGCGAAGTGCGATTCAAAGTTCTGTTCAAACATTTCCGATGTATCGTTTATTCAATCCCTATAGTGGGGAACATTTTTACACAAGAGATACTGGTGAGCGTGATAAACTGAGAAAAATTGGCTGGAACTATGAAGGAGTTGGCTGGCAAGCGCCAACAACTGGTGCACCTGTTTATCGTTTGTACAACCGTTACAATGGGGAACATTTTTACACGCTAAACGCGAAAGAGCGCGACAATATCACTAAATATGGTTGGAAGTATGAAGGCATTGGTTGGTACTCTTACACTGGCACAAATGGAATCCCCGTTAGCCGTCTGTATAGTAAACGGGTCAACTGGCATCATTACACGCTAGACGAAAACGAGAAAAATGTGATTAGTAAACAAGGCTGGAACTATGAAGGTGTAGGTTGGTATGCGGTAGGGAATGGCCAACAAACGAATGATGACTATAAGCTTCTTGGTGTAAAAAATTACAATCAATACGCTTTAGGTGCCCCAAGCGGTTGTGAGGGTGCTTCATTACTGCAAGCTTTACAATACAAAGGGAAAATCACTAACTGGAGCTTAACTCAATTTTTAAATACGATTCCTAAATCTACAAATGGAAATCCAAATACTGGTTTTGTTGGCAGTCCTTTTGTAGAAAATTCTTGGACCTATTCCGCAATCTATCCTGCACCATTAACAACTTGGGGACAAAAGTATGGCAATGTTCAAAACATTTCTGGAAGTTCGATGAATATTCTTTTAAATGAAGTGAAAAGCGGGAACCCAGTTGTTGCTTGGGTAACGATTAATTTCCAACCGATACGCTGGGGTAACTGGAATTTTGGAGTAGCAGCCAATAATAATCACGCAGTAACACTCGATGGCTACAACAAGGGCAGTAATCAAGTTCATGTTTCTGATCCAATCAGTGGCTCATATTGGCTAAGCCGAACAACATTTGAGAATATTTACAATGCAAGAAAATATGCAGTAGTTGTAAAATAAGTAAAAGACAAGACAGGGACAAAATTAAAATCCAGCCGTTCTTAACACATTTTCCAATTTAAAAAACGCCTAAAATTATCGTTTTCAAAACGAATTTTGGGCGTTTTTCTATTTAATAGAATAATCAGTTAGGAGAGGAGGAACCTTCAAGTGAAAAGTTTTTTTTATTTGAAATCACTATACCGACAAGCTTGCAACAATTCATTGACCATTTAGTCAGTTAAAGCACTAATTAGCGACAGTTATGAGTGAGCCGTTTATTCATAATACTTGGATTACTGAAATTATACTCAATTTAAAATTCAAAAGTACTTGCATTTTCTTTCGTTTATATGTATAATTTCGATAATTTAGGGTTATTTTTCAGGAAAAGGGGTAAGGTGAAATGTCAAAGTATCAACGGAAAGTTTTATTGTCAACGTCAGCGGGAATCGCATTAGAAAATATGGATATCATGTTTTTAGCTTTTTCTTTATCTTCAATGATTGCAACTTTTCATATTAGTGGAACACAGGCGGGAATGATCGCTACAATCACTAATTTGGGGATGCTCGTTGGAGGTATTTTTTTTGGGCTCATGGCAGATAAATATGGACGAGTAAAAGTATTCTCACAAACAGTCATTTTATTCTCAATTGCTTCATTATTGATGTTTTTTGCTTCAAATATCTATCTCGTTTATCTTTTTCGTTTTATCGCAGGGATTGGTGCAGGAGGAGAATATGGCGCATGTATGTCCTTAATTTCTGAAAGCTTTTCAAAAAAACAAATTGGAAGAGCTTCTTCGATTGCAGGAATTGGCGCTCAGGTAGGGGCTGCTTTAGCAGCTATTTTAGCAGCTCTCGTTATTCCTTTGCTAGGTTGGAAAATGTTGTATGTTATTGGGGTACTGCCAGTACTAATGGTTTTATTTATACGTCGAGGATTGAAGGAACCAGAGGAATTCCAGAAAAAGCGAGTGACTGGTAAACCAACGAAACTGATTAATCTATTTGAAACAAAGAAACTAGCCTGGCAAACAATTGGTCTAAGTATCATGGTGACAGTGCAAATTGCTGGTTATTTTGGTTTGATGAATTGGTTACCTTCCATTATGCAGAAACAATTAGGTTTATCTGTCTCAGGTTCTTCAATATGGATGGTTAGTACGATTGCAGGGATGTCACTAGGAATGTTGACTTTTGGTATCATTATGGACAAATTAGGACCTAGAACTGCATTTACGTTATTTTTGATTTGTTCTTCATTGTCAGTATTCCTACTGGTAATGGCTCACAGTCAGTGGAGTTTAATCGCAGCTGCAGTTGTCGTTGGCTATTTTATCAACGGCATGTATGGCGGGTACGGTGCAATTATTAGTAGTTTATATCCAACTGAAATTAGAGCAACTGCGAATAATTTCATTATGAACTTAGGACGTGCAGTTGGTGGTTTTTCTTCTATTATTATTGGTTTTTTGATGGATCATTATGATTTGACCGCAGTTATCATTTTTTTAAGTAGTATTTATCTAGTTAGTTTGCTGGTTTTGATGACACTTACTGAGGTTAAAGCTTTAAAGGTAAGTTTGCAAGAATAGATGGTGTTGAAAGTGCTTAGCTGATTTAGATGCTAAGCTCTTTATTTATTACGTGATAAAAGGGACTACCTTCAATAGATAGTCCCTCAGACTGTAGACAAATACGTTCAACATTTAGAAAATAGAGAGTTGAACGTATTCTTTGTCTTAGTATCAAAGTAAAAAAAGAAAGGCGAAGGCTTTTCTTTTAGCCCCATAGGGCCAACTTCTTTAAATTCATGGCAGCAAAAATTATCCTCGTATGCACTGTGACTTTTTCCAACAAGGAAACCATCATGTATTGATTTATTTCATTCATTGAGAGTTTTGACATGTTTCTTCCACATTTATTTAAAGCGCTTTCGTATATTAAGTGTAAAATAAAAAAACTGTAGATGGCACCGCTTTTTTGGGACTTTATTTATAGTCTGTAACCTCTTTTGTGTGAGCAAAAGAGGTTTTTGTTTTATAGAAAAACAAAATGGCTTATCTTACTAGTCCTTACTGAATAAATTCCATTTAAAATCATTTGGCCAGCTATTTAGGAATAAATGGCTGGTCTTGGTCGTTAAAAAAGCAAATTTCCTCCTTGCTACAGAAAAATGGACAATTTCGGACAAAAGAAAAATGAGGAAATTTCGAGCGCTTGCTAACATAAATTATAGAGTTGAGGTACTTGATTCGCCAGCCACCATCATAATGTGAAAGGGGGGATAGTATGGGCAGTATGGAAATGAAAAACATTAATGTTTATCGTGTGGGATTTTGTAGTCAAAGAAAAAATGGTGGGATGTTACATGTAGAACGAGCTTTTGCATTTGAGCCAGAGATGACTGAAGCAGAAATCAAAAAAGTTTTGTCTGCTCGTATGGGAAGGATTTTATCGATTGAATATATTGATGAAATTGAGCGAGATGTCATATGTTGGTAATTAAGTTGTTAAAAAGAGGAAGGGAGGAAAGCAGTGTGTAAATTTATTCGTTCATGTTTTCTAGTACTTCTTTGTGCGCTGACCTTGGGTTATACCTCGGAGGTAAATGCCAGAACAACTGTCCAAAGAGAATCTGAAGTACGTGTGAGAATCATCAATCCGCAAGATAGTAAGTTGGTCAATAACGAGAACAATTTGCTTCCTAAAACAGGGAGCGTTGCAAATAACAAGTTCTTCTTTAGCGGTGTATTACTACTGTTGGGTGGAGCATATTTAATCAAAACTAGAAAAAGAAAGAAGGAACAGGAATAATGAAAAAAATTGGATTAACAGCTGTCGGTATTTTAGCTATTACAGGAGGTAGTGTTGTTGCACAAGCCACAACCGAATTTCCAGAGCCAGGAAAAGCAGAAAGTTCTGTGAGGGTATTAATTGAAGAAGATGGAGATGTTACCATTCCACCGCCTGACCCAGAGAATCCATCCCCTGAACCAGAAAATCCGAATCCAGAACCTGGTTTACTAGATGTTTTGTATGTATCTCCTTTAGATTTTGGCACAGTTGTGTTGAATGGTGAAGAACAAGTGATTGATGCTGCAGATGATATAGATACAGCAGGACAAGTTTTTTCACCAATGGTTTCCGTTCAAGATCGACGCGCAGATGCGCAACGTCAAGGCTGGGCTTTAACGGTTCGGTACGAAGCTGATTTCTTAGATGGTGCAGAAATCAAAATGAATCCATATGTTCATAGTAGTAACCAAGAAGAATTTGGGATTGAAACTGGCGGAGAAATTTCATTAAGCACTAATGCAACAACCTTTGCGGAAGCTGGTCAAGTACCATATGCACGTCACACGGTTTCCATGGGAATGGCACAACCAGATCAAGCTGTTCAATTAGTTATTCCTGGAGAAGATTATGCTTCAGGTGAGTATACAACGACGATTGTCTGGGAATTAACAGACGGTCCGTTGGGCTAAACATTTGGTAACTCAAGCTAAAACTCCTTATGAAAAAAGTATTTAAAACAACAACAAACTTAGAAAAATAAAGATTAGAAAGCAGGAAAAAGATGAAATCAATCAAATTAATGAGCACAGCTGCCTTAATGGCAATGCTAGTAGGAACAGGTATTCAAGTTTCCGCAACGACATATGATGGACCGCTTGATGCAAACTCTTCGGTCACAGCAGAAATTACGATTCCAGCAATCGATCCAGAAAATCCAGAGATTCCACCAATTGATCCAGAGAATCCAGACCTTCCGATTGATCCGGAGGAAACGAATCCGGATCGTGGAGATGGATTATCCATTCGATATGTTTCATCACTTGATTTTGGGAGCGCAGAATTCTCAACGGAAGCACAACGATTGACTGCACATCTGGATTCCGGCGTGGAAGGACAAGAATTTGAAAACATGGTCACGGTAGAAGATATTCGTGGCGAACGAGACGGTTGGACATTGACGGTTCGTCAAGCAACAGCATTCATGGACGGCTCTGTTATGACGCTGAATCCACATGTGGCAAACAATGACTATGGCGTAACGACTACTTCGGGTGCGCTAATTGTCAATACAGAAGATGAAGTTTTTGCACAAGCAGATAATCAAGAGGCCGATGCTGGTGTGATTTCCATGGGGATGGGGAATGTCACTCTAGATGTACCCGCACGTGCAGGTGTAGGGGCATACGAAACAAGTTTGATGTGGAATTTGACAAACGGACCTGAGTAAGTCAAGACAAAAAAGAATGAACAACAGAAAAGGGTACTTATTCCCTTTTCTTGTTCATAACTAAAAAACAGTCAAAAAAGAAAGGAAGATGCATACGTGCGACGAGTAGTAGTGGGATTGATTTGCTTTGCCTCTGTAGTAGGTGTGTTTTTTACGGGAGGCAGTTTAGTAGAAGCAAGTTCACCTGATTTTAGTGTACAAGCAGTGTTGCCCGAAAGCCAAACAAATGAAGACGTTTCGTATTTTGATATCAACTTAGAACCAAAACAGGAAGAGATGTTGGCAGTTCAAGTTACAAACAATTCGGAAGAAGAAATGACCCTTGATATAGGTGTGAATACTGCAACAACCAATAGTAATGGTGTGATTAACTATGGATTTAGTGAGGCAGAACCAGACGATACCTTGCCGATTAATTTTGCTGAAATCGTTGAACTTGAAGACCAATCAATCACACTAGCTGCAAGCGAAACGCGCACGATTGAAGCGAAAGTGATAATGCCAGAACAATCTTTTGATGGCATCTTACTGGGTGGAATCACGGTTTCTGAACAAGTACCGGAAAATGAGAGCCAAATCACAAACCGCTTTTCCTATTCCTTAGCTGTGGTCATTAACCAAACGGATCAAGAAATTTCACCTGTGGTAGACCTAACACAAGTAAACGTAGACCAACGAAACCGTCGAAGTTTTGTGATTGGTTCGATTCAAAATCAAGCAGCAATGATTTTGAATGACGTACAGGTAGAAGCACAAGTGTTTGAAAAAGGAAATGAGACACCGATTTATACAGAAGCACGAGGCGATATGCGCATGGCACCTAATTCGACTTTACCTTTTGGGATTAGTACAGGGACGAAACCATTACAGGCTGGCGACTATCGACTAAAAATGGTTGTTGCTTCTGGCGAGGAAGAGTGGCAATTTGAAAAAGACTTTACTATCACCGCAAAAGAAGCCAGAGAACTAAATGAACAAGCGGTGAATTTGGAAACGAATCGAACCGGTCTTTACTTGGCAATTGCTAGTGGCGTAGTCGTGTTGTTATTATTGGTGATTGTTTGGTTAGTGTATTCAAAACGAAAAAAGAAATAGGTGAAAACATGAAAAAGAAAATTTGGCAGAAGTTTTCCGCCCTATGTATGGTTTTAGCTTTGATGATGCCAAGTATCGTGCAAGCAACAGAAATCGTCGCCACAAGTGAGGCGGAAGTAAGCACTGATAAAATGGCAGAAGAAACTTCTGAAACTGAAGAGGAGATAGAAATTTTCGATGAGGAACTGGTGAACAAAGATAGCGAAGCAGAATACATTGTTGAAGGGGATGCTTCTGCTGATTTAAAAACAGATAATCACTCAAATGAAAATGAGTCACCAGATCCGGGAACAGGAAATAAAAATGAGTTTATAAAAGAGGAAACCGTAAATACGGAAGAGTCTGAAAGTGAACAAGTTGAACCGAAGCTGGAGATTACATCAACTAATGTAATCGTGAACGATATGGAATTTAGTTTTGGGGGGAGCGAGGGAAATTCATTTGCAGAGCTTGTAGGTTATCATGGTGGCGGAGGTGACGTAGTAATTCCATCGGAGGTTGTAAACAGTGCTGATGGTTGGACGATGCCTTCGCCAGTTACAGGAATCAGATTTAATGCGCTCCGAAATAAAGGATTAACGAGTGTAAAAATACCCAATAGTATAGAAATGATTGGATCTAGTGCATTTAGAGAAAATGACCTTACTAGTTTAGAAATTCCAGCTAGCGTGAAGGTGATTTTGAACAACGCGTTTCAAAGTAATAATCTAACAAGCATAAATCTATCCAGCGGAATAGAAGAGATCCAAACGGCTGCATTTTCGTTTAATAAACTTACTAGTATAGAAATCCCAGCTAGTATAACAAGTATCGGAACCAATGCGTTTGCGAATAATAGTACCTTGGCAAATGTAAAAATTCTCAATCCCCATGATGAATTAAGTTTCGGTAGCAGTGTCTTTGTTAATAGTCCGGTACAGTATATAGAAACTGAGGTAGAAAGTGTAAACAAATTGTTAGAATTGCTCAATCCATCGGTGATGTACCTTGTGAATGCGAGAACAATTCTACGTGCACTTGACTATAAATCCGGGACTGAAAAGGCACTTGAGGTGGGACTTGGTGAAGATGTCGGCTATGAAATCTCCCAACAATATCAGATTGAATCAACATTCAACGGAATTTGGAAAGAGTATACACCAACAGTTCAGTGGATGAAAAACGGAGCTACCTTATCTGGTGAAATCAATCCACTACTAGCCCTTGATTCAGTAACTGCAAACGACAGCGGTGTGTATCATGCGGTAGTTGATGGCGTGATATTTCCTGAACTCACTTTAAAAGTAGAAGGACAGAACGAATTTGAGTTCGAATTTAGCGGTACAGATGGAAATTCGACTGCAACTCTTATTGGTTATAACGGTGCAGGTGGAGATGTAGTGATTCCATCAGAAACTGTGAATACAGAATCCGGATGGGAATCATCTTCACCAGTTACTGTAATTGGAAGCAATGCGTTTTACGGTAAGCAACTTACCAACGTGAACGTACCAGATGGCGTGACGAGCTTAGGTGTCTTTGCGTTCTATGATAATCAGCTTACAAATGTGGAATTGCCAGATACTATAACGAATATGGGATCTTATGCCTTTGCCAATAATAGAATTACCCATGTAAATATCCCAAAGAATCTAACAGTGTTAGAAGATCACGTGTTTCTAAGAAATAATCTCACAAATGTAACCCTTCCAGAGGGCATTATAAGTATAGGAAATAATGCCTTTGCCTTGAATGAATTAACAGATATTTATATTCCTGATTCTGCAACAAGTTTTGGGTCAGGCGTATTTCAAGGAAGTCCGCTACAATATATCGAAACCAGTTTAGAAAACATTGATACATTAAAGAACCTACTAACTTCAACGGTTATGAATGGCGTTATTGACAGAACGGTTCTTCGTGCACTTGAGTACGAAATCGGAACGAAGAAGGAAAAATCTGTTTTAGTTGGCCAAACGATTAATTATGCAATTTCGCAACAGTATCGACTTCGATCAGTGGACACTCGCGTATGGGATGCGCATCTACCAGAAGTACAATGGGAAAAAAATGAATCAGCTATTGAGGGAGCGACTTCTCCATTCCTAGAGCTTTTAAATGTTCAAGAATCAGACAGTGGAATCTATAAAGCAATTGTGGATGGAACGCCGTTTCCTGATTTACAGCTAGAAGTTATTCCAGAAATAGAACCGGAAATTCCAGCGATTGATCCAAGTGAGCCTCCTGCATCACCAGAAAATGTGAATCCAGATGTTGCCGGATTATCGATTCGCTATGCAAGTGACATTCACTTCAAGTCAGCACCATTTAGCGTATCTGACCAAGATTTATTTTTAGATACTCAAGAAAATCAACCAATGGTAACGATCCAAGATATGCGACCAAAATCAGAACGTTCTGGCTGGGAATTGTTGGTGAGTCAAGATACATCGTTTATGAATGGTGCAGAAATCGTGATGAATCCATTTATTCATCAAGCCAATCAAGACAACTTACTCATAGACCCGTCTTCAGAGTTAGTTTTAAATGATGCACCTCAACGATTCGCAGGAACCACCACTAACCAATCAAATCCATTTGGTATTGTTTCGATGGGAATGGAGAGTGAAGGGAAGCCAATGCGTCTCAGAGTGCCAGAAAAAACTGGGATAGGTAGTTATGAAACGACGGTTCATTGGCAGTTAGTGACAGGACCATAACATTTTTTTAGTTGGTTTAACACAATGAAAAACACAGGAGACTATTGTCTAATATTAAGAAAATGACTGAGTTGATGAAACAGTAAAATGAAAAAAGTCGAGACACTGACGAAAATATCAATGAATAGTCATGAACAATGCAATCTATATATGAAGTCGTAGCTAAATACTTTGATTATCTGTTATCAAAGTATTTAGCATAAGACTTTATTTATAAGTACAGACTTATTAAATAAACATTTGATTCGCTAAGGTGAACGATAAGTAGCTCAAAAAAGGAGAATTTTCTAATTCATGGTATAATAATTTTATAAATACTGTAAACGCCCACAAATAATGTGCTGAGAGAGCTGAAATACATAAAAAGGTATTAAGTAAGGAGGGGAAAGGATGTGTACAAAATTGGTCGTCGATTAGTTTTAAGTAAGACGTCAAAAAGAAAAATAGCTATGCTGAATTACTTATTAGCAGGACCAAAGACCATTCAGGATACTGCAAAACACATTCATGCTTCAGAAAAAACAGTTCGGCGATTATTAGCTATTTTAGAAGATGAGTTACCAAGTGAGATTAAAGTAGAAATTTTAAGATCATCTGTTCTAATTTTACAGGTCTCGGATTATTTTGTCTTTTCGTCGCTAATGAAATCTTGGGCAGGAGATAGTCCACTGTTCAATGTCGTTGAAGCACTTTTCTATAGCGAAAAACTAACAATCACGGAATATGCGGATCAACTTTTTTTGTCTGAATCATCGACTAGAACATATCTAAAACTATTAGAAAACATAGTGGAGGAGTATAACCTGACCTTGAAGCTATCACCAGTGGTTATTTTGATAGGAAAGGAGGCTGATATTCGTTATTTTTATTTTCATTTTTTTCATTATTCAGGCGAATTAGCTACTGAAAGCCCACAATATCAAATAAACGCAAAAGGCTTATACGATTATTTGGACTATCTTGCTTTAGAATATCAAATTCCTTTATATGTTGATTACTCGCGAGTGTTGCTGTGGATGTTTGTAATCGAAACTCGATTGTCACAAGGAAACACAGTGATAATCGATGAGAAGATCATTACTCAATATTGGAACACATCTTACTTTCAGCAGTATATGAAAGCATTTCAACTCTTTTTTTCGACAAATGAAATTTGGAAAAATAGTTCAAAGTCTGAGTTGGTTTATGCCTATATAACAAGGTTAAGTACAGTTGTTTATGAAGATGGAAAAGTCTATTTTGTAGATGAATATATAGAAGAATTAGAAAAATACCATGGAATTGTCTCGGAGTTTTTTTCCCAATACCAATTGAATCGTGTCGTCTATTCTGAACTAGAATTCAAATTGAAAGCTTTTTTAACGAATTTATCTTTTTTGACGGATACGACTGTATTACATCAACGGCTTGGTGTAGAGGCTCATTTTCCTGAAACGTATGCGCCAATATATAATTTGTGGGAAGAATTGTTGGAAAATTCTGACTGGAAATTTAAACATGATGTGGCAACAAGTCTAAGTTATTTGACTTGTACATCACTGATGCAAAGGGATTATAACTACAAAAATGTTTTATTCGCTTTAACCGGTGAACCCGTACTTATCCCTTATTATAAGGGGATTATCCATCGATTATTACCACATGAAGCTAGTGCTCATTTCTTATTTAATAAGCCAGTGTCCAATGAGTTACTGCAAGCGCTAGATATTGATATTATCGTTACCAATGTCATTATCGACCAGCGTCAAGTGGATCGGAAAAGATGTGAACTGATTCGTTTGTCAGATAACCCCAATGAAAAAGAATGGGAAGCTCTTGTAGAAAAGTTATATCGAGTGTGATTTTTTCTACAATCAAAAATTTCAAAAAATTCTTTCGTTTTCCAACGAAATTCATATAAATGCGCGAAGACATTCTGATAATCCTAGAATCATAAAAAAGTAGGACGATATTGAACAATAATTTGACGAAATGAGGGAATAAAAAATGACACGTGAACGATTGATTAACACATTCTCCACACTTGTTGAAATTGATTCTGTTTCCAAAAATGAAGCAAAAGTCCATGAATATTTGATTCAGAGATTCAAAGAGTTGGGCTTAACGGTAAGAGAAGACGATAGTAAAAAAGAGACTGGATTAGGCGGAAACAATATTATTGCCACCTTAGCTGGAAGCAGTGAAATCGAGCCTCTATTTTTCTCGAGCCACACGGATACAGTTCCTCCTGGAGAAGGCATCGAGGTAATTGAGAAAGATGGAAAGCTATTTTCTAAAGGAGATACTATATTAGGGGCAGATGATAAAGCAGGAATTGCGATCATGATTGAAACAATCCAACAAATCAACGAACAAGCTATCCCTCATGGCACGTTGGAATTCGTGTTATCTCCAGGAGAAGAGATTGGTTTGATTGGGTCTTCGGCTTTGGATATGAATTTAATCGAAGCTGCGAATGGCTATGTATTAGATAGTGGCGGAGCAGTAGGCAAAGTGACAATTGCTAGTCCGACATTGTACATGTATGACGTAACAATCACAGGTGTCGCTGCACATGCAGGAATCGAACCTGAAAAAGGTGTTTCGGCGGTCGCCATTTTGGCGGATGCTTTACCAACTATCAAGATTGGTCGGTTAGATGAAACGACGACGACTAATATTGGGGTAATTCAAGGTGGGGAAGCCACAAACGTTGTGCTGGACCATCTGTTAGTGAAAGGAGAAGTTCGTGCTGTAGATCCTCAAAAAGCGGACAAATTGATTCAAGAAATGACAGATGCTTTCCAACAATCAGCAGAAAAACACAATGGTTCGGTAACAATTGACACGAAAAAAATGGCAACTGGTTTTCATATTAGTGACGAGGAACAAGTCATGCAGTTATTCTTAGAGGCTACAAAAAATCTTGGGTTTGAGGCAATTCGTGAAGTCAGTGGTGGCGGTAGTGATGCCAATGTCTTTAATGAAAAAGGCAAGACGGTCGTCAATTTGTCTATAGGATATGAAAAAATTCACACGACAGATGAATACATTCCTGTGGAAGAAATGGAAAAGGCTGTTCAATTGGTCATCGAATTAGTCAAAAATTCACCAAATAAGGCAGAGTGATCAACTATGGTAGCACAAGTGAAACATTTTATGAAAATCGTCTTGGCTGTGCTCATTTTGGCCGTTAGTATCAACATGTTTTTGGGCCCTCATCACATTGCTGCCGGTGGTGTCAGTGGAATTGGTATCTTAGCCGAAACAGCTTTGGGTATTGGGCGATCATGGGTCGTTTTGTCATTAAATATTCTGGTTTTGGTCTTAGCAGCCATTTTTCTTGGCAAGACTGTCTTTTTAAATACGGTGGTTGGTAGTGTTGTTTTTCCATTGTTTTTACGAATTGTTCCGGAAGTGATGTTGACGAGTGACCGGCTATTATCGGTTATTTTTGGGAGTTTGATTTTTGCGGTGGGGGTCTCCATTCTATACACAATCCAAGCGTCCAGTGGTGGAACGACGATCCCGCCGTTGATCTTTGAAAAGTATTTTAATCTGAATACGTCCGTAGGTTTGTTTGTGACCGACTTTATTATTGTTTCCATGAGTTTATACGTTTTTGGCTTTGAAGAGTTTTTGTTTGCTATTTTATCAATCGGAATTACATCCATTGTGATGACGTACATTGAAACAGGGATGAAGCGACGTAAAGCCATTATGATTATTAGTCAAACAGAAGCTGCAGTTTTACGAGCTAGTCTCATGGAAAACGTGAATAGAGGGTTGACGATTTTAGATATTAGAGGTGGTAGACAGGAACAAGCGCGTGAAATGTTGTTGATTGTTGTTTCAAATCAAGAATACCCAGAGGTGAAAAGAATTGTTGATGAGATTGATCCAAAAAGTTTTATGATGACGTACAATGTTGCTGAAGTTCATGGGGCAGGATTTACGTATCATCCAATACAGTAAAATAGGAGGGCAAAAAGATGGAACCAATTTTAGCGTTTACGATTGTTATGTTGATTTGGACGATTGGTGAATTTGTTTCAACTAAAACGAAAGCACTTGTCTCCATGATGCTCGTGGCATCAATGATTTTTTTAATTGGGTTTGCCGGAGATTTTCTGCCACATGATTTGATTCAAGATTCTGGACTATTAGGACTCGGAAATGCAGTAATTGGTATCATTATCGTTCATTTAGGAACGATGATGAGTCTTGAGGATTTAAAAGCACAGTGGCGGACATTTGTCATTGGCTCGTTAACAGTTGTTCTGATGACGGTCATCTTGATTTTTGCGGGTGAATTAATCTTTGATCGAAATGTTGCAATTGCAGGAACTGCCTCAATCACAGGAGGAACTTTATCCATCTTGATGGTCCAAGATAAGGTAAATGAAATTAATTCTGCCGGTGGTAATTTAGGTATGTTATCCAGCTACCTATTAGCGGTTTTTCCATTATTGATTCTTAATTTGAAAAATTTAGTTGGTTTCTTAGTTACTGCCAATATTTTGAAAAAAGAAGCGTTACGTGTGCGAGGCGAATACCGTAAAGGAAATCTGACTTTTTATGAAAAAGAAGTAGAAGAAAATACGAAAACAGAACATGAAAGTGTATTGCCAGAATTTTTACAAACGCCTTATGGAACGCTCTTCATGTTAGGGGTAGCGGTTTATGTTGCTCGTTTGCTGAGTAGTTTAACAGATGGCTATGTGAATACGTTTGTGATTGCTTTACTACTTGGTATTTTATTACGTCACTTTAAAGTGTTGAAACCTAATGCGTTGTCAACGACAGATTCCTTTGGGTTATTAATGATTTCAATCATGGTCATTGCATTTGGTCCATTGGCTGATATCGTCCCAGCCGATTTGTTGACGTTAGTTTGGCCAATTCTGTTTTATTTAGTGGCAGGAGTCGTAATTATTTTGGCCATTTCCTACGTCATTGGGAAAAGAGTGGGGTACTCAGGACCACTTTCACTAGCAATTGGTATGACGACGTTCTTCGGATTTCCGGGGACGATGGTGTTAACGAAAGAAGCAGCAGCAGCTGTTGGCGAATCAGATGAAGAAATTGCCGTGATTGAACAAAATATTTTACCAATCATGGTTACCGCAGGTTTTTCAACGATTACGATTACTTCGGTGATTACCGGTGGCTTGATTGTTGGTTTGATGTTTGGTTAGGTAAAATAGGTTATTTGTTAGTAAAAATAACATCCAACAACGAAATGAGTCAATAAAAAGAAAAGAGATGAGGAATATGTATGGATAGAAGTCAGAGAAGTAGAATTGTCGAGATTATCTTAGGAATTGTTTTTATTGGGTTAGGTATCTTTTCATTAAACCGCCCAATTGCAACGTTGGGTGCGTTAGTTATCTGGTTTGGTGTATTTTCGATTATCAGAGGAATTGCCACACTTACTGGAATGGGTGCTTACGGTGATGGCAAGTCACGAGGTGTGCGACTGTTTATCGGAATCGTGGATATCCTTATTGGATTTATTTTTGTCGCAAATTTAGCAAAGGGTGCTTTTTGGCTGGGAATCTTTTTTGCCGTTTGGTTCTTTGTTGAAAGTATCGGAAATCTATTTTTGACCACGCGTTTTTCTAAAAGATCAGGGATTGCCAAAATCGGCATTCTGATTTTAGACATTGTTTGTTTAGTCATTGCAGTCATGCTTATTTTAAACCCATTAGTGGTGACATTGGCGTTACCAATTTTAGTTGGCTGGTTTGCCATCTTATTTGGGATTGTTCAACTAGTACAAGGACTTCGTTTTTCATCATAATGAAAGGTTGTGGCACAAAGTGGTTAGCTTCAAGTAATAAGGAATCTTTTCTAAAAATAGTTTTTCATATTTTAAAAAAAAGAGGACTTATTACCGAAGAAGCTACTTTGTGAACACCGTGAATAGAGGTTTTGGTGCAAAGCGTTTAGCTCCGACAAGATAGCGAGCAGACGCTCAAAATAGCTTTCCGTGTTTTGAAGCGGATGCAAGCTATCTGTAGGAGTTGCTTTGTGAACACCGTTTATTCGGAAAAAGGAGGTGTGACAAAACTTTTGTCACACCTCCTTAAATGCTCAATAAATTGAGAAAAAGAGTTCTAATTAGAATAAAAAGAAGGTGGAACGAGAATGGATTATCTAAAAAAATCAAAATATTTTTATATTCTTGTGTTGCTTTTTAGCAGCTTGCTTGTTTGGTCGGAAATTAAAAATAGTGACTTTCTATCAAGGATAGTGGGGGTTACTTTCAGTACGTTATTAATTCCAGTGATTATTTCAATTTTTTTGTATTACATGTTACGGCCTTTATATCTCTTCCTTTTGAAAGTTGGGAAGAACGAAACCATTAGTTTGATCGGAACCTTTGCGGTGTTATCTTTGCTGATTTATTTTTTAATCAGAGAAGTCATTCCGGTACTATTTGTACAAATAGATACCATTCTCACTGAGTTTCCGAGATGGATCGAAGAATTTGACAAGTGGCTTATTCAGTCCCAGTTATTAGGTGAAGGAAATGTTCAATACTATCTTTCATTGATTAACACCTCGATAGAAGACCTGATTGATCTGATTTTTCTTGGCTTGCAAAATGGTATCCAAATTATTATGGCAATCATTGCTAGTTCATTTTTGGTTGTAAGCTTAGTGCCGATCATGGTGCTGTTTATGTTGAAAAAGACAAATAAACCAAAAGAAGTTCCGGCGTGGATTCCAAAATCATATCGAAGTGTTTCCAAACAGTTTTTCTACGATCTTGAAAAGACGCTTTCCGATTATATTGGTGGAAAGTCACTGGTTTGTCTCTATGTTTTTTTTGGTGCTTGGGCGACGTTCTACTTTGCGGGGTTAAAAGGTGCGTTAGTTTTTGCCGTAATTGCCGGATTGATGGATATTGTTCCTTATTTTGGACCTTGGATTGGTACATTGCCAGCAATTTTGTCAGCCTTGGTGTCCAATGAAGTCAATATCTTTATTATTATTATTGGTATTTTAATTGTCCAATTAGGCGAGTCTTACCTGGTTTCTCCTTATATCATGAGTAAGGAATTAAAAATGCATCCATTAGCAGTGATTATTATTTTGCTGATTACGGGACAAGTTTTTGGTATTTTAGGGATGATTATTGTCTTGCCGTTGGTAGCCGCGCTGAAAGTGATTATTGATTATGGAATCAAGGTTTATCGAATCAGAAAAGCGGAAAGCAAAACGGTTCTTAAGGACTCTGCCCATGAAGAATAAATTCCAACAATTTGCATTGTTAACGATAATTACGATAGGTGTACTAATCCTTTCCTATTGGTATGTGCCACAATTTATTTATGTGACAATGATTGTTGAACTGTTTGCCTTTTTGACTTGTGGGTATTTAGTCTTTTTTGACCAAAGAAATACGACATCAAAATTTGCTTGGATCTTAACAATCATTCTTATTCCGTATATTGGACTTTTGTGTTTCCTTTTGATTGGAAAAAATCCAAAATCAAGAAAATTCTCTGAACAACAAAAAAGAAACGAACGTACTTTGCAACAACATGTATCAAAAATAATCAGTGATGAAAGCCGCTTTCCTGATTTAGACCATCCTTTATCAAGAGAATTATTTCAATTATCAGGTAAGCGTGCGTTGATTGGGAACAAAGTTGATCTGTTTCATGATGGAAAGCAAGCTTTCGCTGAACTCCTCGAAGATATTCGGGTTGCGCAAGATCACATTCATGTATTTTATTTTATTATTAAAGGGGATGCTACAGGTGAAGAGTTGTTGCATCTTTTAGCTGAAAAAGCGCGACAGGGAGTGACTGTTCGCCTGATGTATGATAGCTTGGGCTCAATCAAACTTCCTTATGAATTGATCCATCTCGTGGAAGAAGCTGGTGGAGAAGTGCGAGCATATGATCTCGTTAATTCCCCTTTGTTGAGTACACGTATCAATTGGCGAAACCATCGAAAAATGGTGGTTGTTGATGGAAAACTTGCGCATATGGGTGGCATGAATATCGGAGATGAATACCTAAGCAAAACAGAAAAGTTTCACTATTGGCGTGATACGAATCTGCGAATCAAAGGGCCTTCAGTTCTTGAAGTGCAAGAAATTTTTATCTATGATTGGTTGTTTCTAGACGACAATCAGACAGTGGTAGATAAATTATTGAAACAGACAGATCGTTATTTTCCTTTGTTGACAGAACAATATTCGGCGGGAGAAGCAGTTCAGATTTTATATGGAGGACCTTATGATTCAGAAAGAGTCATCAAGGATGCATTCATTGACATCATTGGGAAAGCAACGAAATCCATCAAGTTGGCCATGCCTTATTTTGTACCAGATGAAGAAGCGTTGTCTGCTTTACGAAGGGCAGCACGTTGTGGCATCAAAATCCAACTGATTATTCCTGGAAAAGGGGATCGAGGGATTTCTTTTCATGGTTCGAATTCATTCATTAACCGTTTGTTAGCAGTAGGAATCGAGGTCTTTTTCTACGATCCAGAGTCGTTTATCCATTGTAAATTAATGATTGTGGACGATGAAATTGCGACGATTGGTTCAACGAATTTTGATATTCGTAGCTTTCACTTAAATCACGAAGTATCTGCGTTTATTTATGGTCCCTCAAAAACGATTGACGAATTAAATCGACAGTTTGCAACAGATCTGGAACAGTCGATAAGCGTGGACCATTACTATCAAACGCGGTCAACATGGACAATTATCAAAGAGCGATTGAGTGAGTTGTTCATTCCTTTGCTG
>SKEY01002247.1_pt1 | contig 20974 bp, 17 predicted proteins | sample 4843871 | NCBI WGS metagenome assembly SKEY01 (sample SAMN11008797, study PRJNA524170) | human gut metagenome | biome: Human fecal sample; material: Feces; isolation source: fecal sample from pouch patient p36 | host: Homo sapiens | place: Israel: Tel-Aviv | collected 2016-12-04 | reverse complement strand
GTCCAAAGTGGATGCGAAATGGTCATCTGACCGCTCGAAGAACTGGTGCTTCAGCTTTCCATGGATGATGACTGTGTAGCAGTCGCCCGGCAGGCAGGCTTCCAAGGATGAGGTTGGTCGGAAGTCCTTTACGGACTCAATCTTGAAGGTTCTTCCATCGTTCCATGTGATGGATTTTGGCTATATATAGCCGGTGGAGTCAAAGTCGGAGTTACTTTGACGTAGATTCGCTCAGGTCTTTTCTTTTGCTTCATCACCGTCACCTCCTCTCCTAGCAGCCAACTCTGCCTCTAATTCTAGGATTTTTGAATTAGTATTCTTTATCTCTTCCTCGTCAGAACGGATGGCTTCGAGGAGACTTACATTAGCCGGATATTTTAGTACCATAAAAGTGTAGTTGTTAGAGAGTAATTATCTCTGACACTTGCACTTATTTGTAAGTGATTCATAATGAGTAGGCTAATTAGAACCCAAGTCTGTGAGATAATAGGCTCCTAGAAGAATCTGCTTGAAAAGCTTTGAAAACTTTTAGAAGTTTTTCAAGTAACTCAAAGGAGGTTACTCTCTATGAACGAGGTCGTCGAAGTACGTATGGCTAGTTGGCAGGCTATGGCCCGAGAACGTAATGCCAGCGGCTTATCCATCAAAGAATGGTACGCAGCAAACAATGTTAGTGAGCCACAGTATTACTATCACCTCAGGCAGCTCCGCAATACAGCGCTGGCTGCAGCAGGCCAGTCGTCCACGGAAAATACAGGTGGATTCATGCAGGTTCTCTTCTGCCCTGCGGACACTTCTTTCAGTGTTATACTCCGGATTCGTCGTGCGGATACCAACATTGAAGTCAGCGGTGATGTGCCAGACAATATCCTTGCTTTTCTTAAGGCGGTGATGACCGATGTTGTCTAAGATGAATGGGTTCGAAGCAATTTATCTCTATGCGGGTAAAAGTCATTCGCGCAGGGGAATCGATGGCCTAGCCGCTCTTGTAAAGGAGCAGTTCAATCTTAACCCTTTTCAGAAAAATGTCCTCTTCCTTTTTTGCGGGACCAGATTAGAACGAAAGACGTTCGTGCGTGGTGAGCGTCCCGCTGATTTTCTGCGGAACAGCATCGTGACGCCTTCCCTCGCCGCAGGCATCTACAACGCCAAGTATGTCAATGCACAGCCAATCCAGCGACTGGTAAAAGAGTTCGAGCGCTGTGACGTTTTCCTTCCGGAACCGACCATATGCCGATGGGCAAATGTCTGTTCAGACCGTCACCTGAAGAGGATTTATGACCGTCTCAGGGAAAAACTCAATGACTATCATGTCCTCCACGCAGACGAAACACCGGTTGAAGTACGCAAGGATGGGCGCCCTGCCGGATTCAAGAGTTATATGTGGGTGTACCGGACCGGTTCACTGGAAGTACATCCTTTTGTCCTTTATGAATACCAGAAAGGACGCAAAGCGGATTATCCGATACAGTTTCTAAAGGACTTCCGTGGCATATGCGTGATGGACGGATATGAGGTATACCATTCAATCGCGAGGGAACGGAAAGACCTTACGGTTGCCGGATGCTGGTCACATGCCAGAAGAGATTTTGCCGATGTCGTGAAGTCTGCCAGTAAGGAAAAACGGTCCGTTCAGGAGTCCATCTGCTATAAGGCGCTCCAAATCATACAGACAATGTTTCGGTATGGGCAGGGTTATGCGGATATGCCTCCCGAAGAGCGTCTGGAACAGCGAAAAAGAAACGTTGCCCCATTGGTTGACGCATTCTTTGCGTACCTGAAATATGAGCAGGGTCACGTAGCGCCTAAAATGAAGACTGGCAGGGCAATCAGCTACTGCATCAATCAGGAATCGTTTCTGGGGGTATTTCTCACAGATGGTGCTGTCCCGATGACTAACAATGCTGCAGAGCATCCGCCCCTTTGCTCTGGGCAGGAAGAACTGGTATCTGATTGATACGATTGGCGGAGCAAAGAGCAGTGTAATTGCCTACAGCATTGCTGAAACTGCCAAAGCGAATAACCTGAAGCCATACGAGTATTTCAAATATCTGTTGGAGGAACTGCCCAAGCAAGGAGAGCTCGAGGATTCTTCGTATTTGGATCAACTCCTCCCGTGGTCAGAAAAACTGCCTGGTTGCTGCCTGAAGAAACTGAAATCGAAATCTTGACTATATTTGTCCACAACACCGTCCGTTTGAGCGGTTTTCTTTTTGCCGGGTACCGGCTATGAATCACTTACGCTTATTTTAGTATAATAAGGGGAGTAATTGATCTGACGTAGGCTTATTTGGATTTTTGCATCCGTAAAAAAACCGTTAACCAATCCCCTATTATAAGCATTCGCTTAAGCCGGTAAGGACATTGCTTCCGCGTAACCAACTAAACTGAATGGTAATAAGTGCATCTGGAACAATTACTATTTAGTAGAAAGGGAATCATGAAATGATAAGTGTTGGAATTGATGTCTCAAAAAGAAAAAGCATGGTTTGTATTCTTAAGCCCTATGGAAAGATTGTATGCAGTCCATTTGAGGTGCTACATGTAGAGAAAGAAATGAAGGCTTTGGCAGGGCTGTTTCAGCGATTGGATGGAGAAGTCCGGATTGTGATGGAAGCCATGGGAATCTATCACCTTCCGATTCTTACTTTCCTTCAGGATAAGGGCCATTTTGTATCAGTTGTGATCCCTTATGCAATGAAAAAATATGCAAAAGATAATAGTATTAGAGAAACATAAACGGATAGGCTTGATTCTATAACCATCGCTAATTATGAAACTGACAAGTGGTTTAAGATTCAAAAATATGAAGGCTATGAGGTGAGCTATGCTGAATTGAAACTATTAGGCCGATGATACCGGCATTACATGGAGTTGCATGTAAAAGCGCTTCAGGAATTGACGCATGTTCAGGATTACACAATGCCTAGAATCAAAAGGATGTTAAAAATTTGGAATGAAACGAATAACAGGGACAAGTTTAGCAATTTTGTGGAGAAATTCTGGCATTTCGATACGATTACATCCATGAGCTAGGCGGAATTCATATCCTCCTATTCTGAATAAGCTAGGGAAAGAAAATATTACTAGCGTCAATCCAAAGCAATCGAAATCTATGAATTGGCATCCAGTGGCATTCCCACCTTGTCTTCCTGTATACCATCGACCAAAATATTCGTACAGGAAGCCATATCAGTGCTAAGGACTATCTACAGCTCCTTATCCCATATCTTATCCTGAATGCAGGAACTTGCAAAGATGCTGCTTGAATATTCAACCATACGGTATATGGGGGGGGGGCGGTATTTCAGATATTGGCGATGCAAGACGATTTCATAACGGAAAAGCATTAATAGCTTACACTGGCATTGACCCGCCACCGTATGAATCCGGCCAGTTTGCCAGAAGTAAGCGTTGGATAACAAAGCGAGGTTCGCCCACAATCAGAAAAGTGGGATATGAAGTGATGAGGGTGCTATAGAGCCATAAAGAACCAGAGGATAGTTCGATCTATCATTATATTTTAAAGAAAGAATCTAAAGGAAAAGACAAAACTCGCTAAAATCGCAGTATTAAATAAGTTCCTGAGAATAGCTTACTCGAGAGTGAACGAGGTATATCAGGACTAAGCCAATTTGATAACGAAGCACAGTCAGGCTGGTAAACAGTAGCCAGCCGTATTTGTGTGCGCCGATTCTCGACAGATAAAAAATTATAAATTTTAAAACCCCTTGACTTTTATTAGCAGGTTTTTTGCTCAAAAAAGTGGGGATGTAGCGACATATCGCTATAAGTGAGCTTTATACGCCACCGTCGGGCAACTTCGCCGCAGTATGTTTAGTCCAGAAATGTCTACTCAGCAAACCACAGCAACGTAGGATGGTTGAGAGTGACCTGCTTTTCTCACTCAAAATCGCGCAGATTCGTTGCATAATCGCCTGATAGATGACGGTTAAACAGGAGGATGACATGCATATTGAATAAATAGAGAGAAATGTAAAACACATGGTTCTCTGTATCGGATTTGGTGGCTCAAAAGCGTCAGAATACTCACTAATACCGATAGACCTAAAGAAAATCACCCCCTCCTGTGCTTCACCCCTATAATCCCCGTTTTACAATTCAATATCCCGCCCGCCACAGCAATCCCGGATTTTTTCAAAAAATCCAGGGATTCCTCCACAGCGCTGCGCAGCACACAATCCTGGCGTACGACCAGAAGCACGCCGTCCATGAGACCGCGCATATGCTGTACATCAGAGAGGGTACCGACCGGAGGGGTATCGATGATGATATAGTCATATGTATCCTTCATGGCACGGATGGCCGGGAAGACCTGGTTATCCGCATGGAAAATGTTCTCCTTTGCGAACCCCTGTATGGTATAAATCCCATTGTACATCCGTTCCACCTGCTGCCTTAAGTTTTCACCTGTCCGTGGCTCGGTGCGTTTGTCACCGTCTTTGGGTTTATGCTTTCTGGCCAGCTTGTAAAGCACACCTTTTTTGAAGTCAAAATCCAGAAGCAGCACCTTACATCCAAGTTCGGTCAGACGCAGGGCCAGATTATAGGCAACGGTTGATTTGCCTTCTCCCGAGACACTGGAGGTAACGGCAATTACCTGCTGGTTTTCCTTTTCAGCGAGATAGCAGAATACTGCTGCCAGCCGCCCGTAAGCTACCTGATATTCCTGCGGCAGGTCTTTGTTGTCAAGATATCCATCGGCTGTTTCCTTTTTTGAGTCTATGTAAGGAATTTCTCCGATTATATCAAGGCCCAGGGCCTCCAGGGAACTGTTGTTGCGTATTTTAGGGACGAACAGGTAGTAGACAGTGCCCAGCACACAGCCAAGAAGCAGTCCGGCTGCGATTCCGATTGCTACATTACGGAAAGAGGCGGATGAGACACCTGTGGCCGGTCCCGGTGTGTCGATGACGCTGACAGAGCCGATATCCATTACTTCCAGCATGACATCCGGAAGAACCCCCATCAGCCGGTTCAGTAAGTCCACTGCCTCATGTGGATTTTCCCAGTGCAGGGTAAGCCACATAAAGGCTGTGTCCTCCTCTATGGTCACGTTAATGCCTGATTTTAACTGTTCCAGGGAAATGTCCCTGTATGCATCCGTATCCAGGACTAATCCCAGCACGCGGTTGCTGGTTGCCAAAAGCTGTACGGTTTTTACAAGGTTCCTGGCAAGCTGTATATCCTCATTCTTGGGGATAGGGGTTCCGTTTTGGTAGACATCATTGGTATTCCGGGCATTTACAATCATGGAGGCCCTGGTTTCGTAAGTAGTCCCTCCATCCAGGGACAGGGCAGTGCCGGCCAGGGCGCCCAGAACCATAAGGAATAAGACAATCCAGCGAAGGTCCCAGATTGAATGGAGAAGGTCGGGAATATAGATTTCTATTTCATCATTAGTATCCGGCATCGAGGTACCTCGCACTCTGTCATTTGTATGGGATAATAAATCCCCCTCCCATCATTTTACCAAAAACTGCGGAAACATCAAGTTTATTGTATGTTTTAATCACGGGCATTTAATCACGGGTATTAATTCCGAACTGTAGGTTTTAATTCCGAACATTCTTGACATATCCGGGACCAGGAACTATAGTAGGTAAAAGGCATTGGTCCGCCGTGGTATGGGCGGGGAACCGCAGTGTGGACGGATGCATTTTCATTATATATTTTTCGTTAGGAGTTAATATTGAACTTTTTATCCCAACAGACTTGGAAGTACATTCTGATAGATATTTTAGTAGAACTAAAGTATTTGCCGGTTGCCCTTGCAGCAGGTATTCTAATAGGCAGTATCCTGATGGTTTTTTCACGGAACAGGAAAAGGGCCTTTTTAAGCATTCTCTGTATCATCTATTTTATCATGATATTCATCATAACCATATTTGAGCGCGAACCGGGATCCAGGACGGGAATCAGCCTTACCCTGTTTGAGACGCTGGGGGGACCCCGTGCCAATGCCTATGTTATTGAGAATATCCTTCTGTTCATCCCTTTTGGTTTTTTTGTCCCCAAGATGTGGAAATGTTTGAGACGTCTGTCAGTCTGTGTATTTGCAGGTTTTTGTTTCAGCCTTGCCATAGAGGTAACCCAGCTTCTGACCCAACGCGGGCATTTTCAGGTGGACGATATCCTGATGAATACCATCGGTGCGGGGATTGGGGCCGTGATTGGTTTAATCCGGTTCCGAAAGCCCAATTAATGTTGACAACATTTGGAATCTTGTTATAATTATATACTTAGGAAACGAACTATTGGCGTTAAACCTATGCCAATATAGATAATATTAACCAGCAAAAAGAGGAACCACCATGGAGACAGGCAAACTAATCAATAAAATATCCATCCGCCTCAGGCGCCGTTCGGACAAAACAGGCAGGCTCCTGGGCATTACAGAGGCCCAGGGCCGCATTCTGGAGTTTATCCTGGTAGAGAGCAATGACAGGCAATTGTTTCAGAAAGACATTGAAAAGGAATTTGGCCTGCGCCCGTCTACGGCCACGGAGCTGTTAAAGACACTGGAAGAGCAGAAGATGATTCAAAGGGTCTGCAGTGACTGCGATGGCAGATATAAGGTCATCCAGTTTACGGAGGCTGCTGAACACATACGGCTGGAACTTCAGCGCCAGATTCAGCAGACAGAGGCGCTGCTTATGAAGGGGATAACCCATGATGAATTGGATGTTTTTATGCGGGTTGGGGAAAGGATGCTGGAAAACCTGGATGATTAATCATTGTTCTATCCAAACACCTGTCTGAGTAAATGGATGCGGCTATGTTTCAGGATTGGCAACAGTCTGGGTTATCCCTGATTGTCATAAAGATTATGAAGAGTATAATAAAGAAAGAGTGTAATAAAAAAAGAGTGTAATAAATAAAGAACGTAATAAAAATTGTAATAAGATTTGTAATAAACATTGTATTAAGGATACCAAAAAAATATATAGAATTCACACTACATACTACATAAAAGGAGTCCCTAACCATGTCCACCCAAAACCCCACTTCAAATCAACTGTCTGATGATTTCACCCAAGGCAATATCGTCACCAAATTAATCAGATTCATGATACCAATCCTGGGCGCCCTGATTCTCCAGGCAATGTACGGAGCCGTAGACCTTCTGGTAGTAGGCCGGTTTGGAACGGATGCAGGTATTTCAGCAGTTGCGACCGGAAGCAATATCATTAATCTTGTGACATTTGTCATAACAGCCCTTACAATGGGGGTTACCGTACTGATCAGCCGGTATCTGGGGGAAAGACGCGCCAGCCGTATTGGCAGTGTCATAGGCGGCAGTATCTGTTTTTTCGCTGTGTTTACAGGAGTGGTCATGGTTCTGCTGTTGGCCGGGGCTCCGGCATTTGCATCGTGGCTCAATGCACCTGAGGCTGCTTTTGATTTGACTGTCCAGTATGTAAGAATCTGCGGCGCGGGCATTATCTTTGTGATTGCGTATAATGTAATCAGCGGAATTTTCAGGGGCCTGGGGAATTCTAAGCTGCCTTTGATATTTGTATTGATTGCATGTCTTGTGAATATTGCAGGTGATTTATTGTTTGTAGCGGTTTTCCGTATGAACGTGGCAGGGGCTGCACTGGCTACCATATTAGCCCAGGCAATCAGCGTTATCCTTTCCCTGTTCATCATCAGAAGGCAGAACCTTCCTTTTACATTTTCAAGGAAGGACATGGGTTTTAACAGCGAAATTCCTGTTTTCCTGAAGCTGGGCATCCCGCTGGCGCTGCAGGAAATGCTTACGAATATTTCCTTCCTGATTCTGTGTGCCATTGTCAATGGAATCAGTCTGGAGGCTTCTTCCGGTTATGGGATTGCGCAGAAGGTTATTTCCTTTATCATGCTGATACCTTCTGCGCTTATGCAGTCCATGTCGGCATTTGTGGCTCAGAATGTGGGAGCGGGAAAGGAAGAGCGCGCAAGAAAGGCCATGCTTACGGGGATGGGGCTTGGCGCTGCTGTTGGGGTGTTTATTTTTGTGGTTGCATTTTTCAGAGGTGATATACCTGCCGCTGTGTTTACATCAAATGAGGCGTATATCGTCAGGGCGGCAGAGTACCTGAAGGGCTTCAGCTTCGAGGCAATCCTTACCTGCCTGGTATTCAGCTATATTGGATATTTTAATGGACACGGCATGTCGTTTCCGGTCATGCTTCAGGGGATTACGGCTTCATTCCTGGTCCGTGTACCTCTTTCCTATCTGTTCAGCATAAAGGAGGGGGCTAGCCTGTTTGATATCGGGTTGGCGGTTCCGGCAGCCTCTGTATATGGCATTGTATTTTTTTCTATATGTTATGTACGGTATAACCGGAAGACAGAGGGGAAATGCTGATGGACAGCTGGTGCACCAACAAGCCGGCCAGTCTGCCTTGGCCAGTCATCTGGCCTGTTCTGGCAAGCTGCGTTTTGTATGTTCCGTCAGACAGACCAGTCCATCCTGGCAAAGTGCCCTATTCATTCTGGTAAGCCGTCCGTCCCATCTTAGCAGACTGTCCGACTCAGCCTGGCAGGCCGCCAAGACCGGCTGTATCCCGACCACCCGCATGGCTCTATTTATCCTTACTATGTCCCAGCTTCTTATGGCTTTCTTTATACTGGCGGAGATATTCCACTTGCTGTTCATCGTCCGCTTCACGGTCATATGGAGTTGTATTACAGGCGCAGCAGTATAAGGCAAACGCAATAAGAATAAGAAGCAGGATAATAATAATCAGCCAGGGCATATAACCTCCATCTCCGTAATATAGCTAGAAAGTAACTACCGTGAAAGCGATATAAGGCAATATAAATGCGGTAAAAAGCAATACGGATGTAGTAAAAAGCAATATAAATGCAATATAAAGTAACATAAAAATGGTGCCGGGAAAAATAAAAGCGCCTGCTATGTACAGTAAGTAAAAAACTAAGAACATTAAAATCTATAAATGATAAAAAAATAGGTAAACAAAATATAACAGACATCAAAAAAGGGTGAAAATATCAAAAAGGGTGCAAACATCAAAAAGTGCAAATATTAAAAAGGGGGCAAACATAAAAAAAGTGCAAATATTAAAAAGGGTGCAAACATCAAAAATGCTACAAATATTAAAAAGAGTGCAAACATCAAAAATGCTACAAATATCAAAAAGGGTGCCAGGCCGGCCGCAATCCGCTGCCCTGGTACCCTTACTATAATCTATCCACATTCCATAAAACTATGCATATCCCGATTGAATCATGCCCTTCCATTCATTTCCCATCACTTCTCATCACAAACCTGGAAAATATAGAACTTCAGATAATAACTCTCATCCGCCGCCCAAAGAATCGGGTGGTCGCTGGCCTGGGTCCGGTATTCCACCTGACGCAGCCGTTTATGGACATTTCCCGCGGCTTCCCGGATGGTCTTTGTGAACAGCTCCGGGTCCATGAAATGGGAACAGGAGCAGGTGGCCAGGTAGCCGCCGTCCTTTACCAGCTTCATGCCGCGAAGGTTGATTTCACGGTATCCCTTTACTGCGTTCTTGATGGAATTCCTGGACTTTGTAAATGCAGGGGGATCCAGGATTACCACATCAAATTTCTGTCCCTCCTGTTCCAGTCTTGGCAGCAGGTCGAACACATCCGCGCATTCAAAATGCACCCTGTCACTAATCCTGTTGAGCTGTGCGTTCTCACTGGCCTGATCCACGGCCAGCTGGGAAGCGTCCACTCCGAGCACTTCCTTAGAACCTGCCAGTCCGGCGTTCAGTGCAAAGGAACCCGTGTGGGTGAAGCAGTCCAGTACCTTATCCGGCAGGATGCGCCTGCACAGGTTCTGCACAGCCAGGCGGTTATACTTCTGGTCCAGGAAGAAACCTGTCTTCTGACCGTCCTCCACATCCACCATGTATCGGACGCCATTTTCCACAATCTCCACCTTGGTGTCAAATGGTTCACCGATAAATCCTTTGTACCGCTCCATGCCTTCCTGGAGGCGTACCTTGGCATCGCTTCTCTCGTACACGCCGCGGATGGTTATACCGTCCTCGGACAGCACTTTTTTGAGCATTTCCACAATTACGGGTTTCAGCCTGTCAATACCCAGTGCCAGTGATTCCACAACCAGCACATCCGAGAATTTGTCAATGACAATGCCGGGAAGGAAGTCGGCTTCGCCAAATATGATCCGGCAGCTGGATGTGTCCACGGTGGCCTTCCTGTATTCCCACGCATTCCTCACCCGCATTTCAAGAAAGGCGTCGTCTATGACCGCGCCCTTTTTTCTGGACAGCATGCGCACCGTCAGCTTGGAGTTGGTATTAATGAAACCCTGTCCAAGGAAGAAACCGTCAAAGTCTTCCACGGATACAAGTTCCCCATTCTGGAAATCCCCCGCAATGGTATCAATTTCATTGTCGTAAATCCATGCCCCGCCAGCCTTTAAGGTGCGTCCCTGGCCTTTTTTTATGCGGACCGTGGCTGTTATTGTATATAGATTCTTAGATTCCATGAAATACTCCTGTCATAAATGAATTTTACACGTTTACCATCATATCATAACATGGAAGAAAATTCATCCGGATTTTTCTGCTGAACTTGTTTTCCTAAAATGAACTTGCTTTGACAATTTTTCGTCTGAACTTGCCCTGACATTACTGCCTGGTATTACTGCCTGGTGTTACCGGGTGCTGAAAATGCTCCGGCATTACTGTCTGTCATCCTCCGGTACCCGTCTGATAGATATCCGTCAGGCATAAGGGTCAATCTCCAGGACCCCAATCCCCTGCGTGATGATCTGTTCCGTCAGCCTGGCCATCTGCATGGGCGTTTCCTTAAGCCCTGTCTGCAGCCAATACTGGACAATTCCCACGCAGCCGGACACGATAAAGGAAAAGAAGGCGTCAAATGCAGCCGCATTGCCGGAGCGGAAGACCTCCATCCAGTCCTTCAGGCATTTTTCTCGGATTAGCTGCTTCAGGCGGTTCACAAAGTTCAAATCGCCGTTTTCGCCCAGCAGGATTTCAATCAGGTCTGCATTTTCATATACCAGGGTGTAGATTTCATTGAAAATAACGGCTGGCCTCTGTTTTAAATCCACGGCATCGTGCTTTAATACCAGCTGGTTAAATTCATCCTGAAGCTCGGTTTCAGTCTTTTCCAGAAGGTCGAACACATCCTTATAATGAAGATAGAACGTACCCCGGTTCAGATCAGCCATGTCTGTCAGTTCCCGGACCGTAATTTCCTGGACCTTTTTTTCCTTTAATAATGAAATGAGACATTCCCGCAGCTGTTTTCTGGTTTTCCGGACCCTCCGGTCCATGGATTCTGTACTCATGATTTTATCCTCCTTTAGTGTACAGGGATAGGGAGCACTTGGCTCCCTGGAGTTTACATATTTTTAACAAATTTTTCCTGAACAAAAAATGAAATAGTGTTTATTAATGAGCAAAAACCTGAAAATTAATCATTGTATTTTTGCCATAACTTAGTATAATCCATTATAGTCAATTAATAAACAAATGTCAATTAATAAAATGGAAGTTGCTTATTGAAACAAAAGACGTATAATAGAATTATATAGATTAACACAGGATTTTCCAGATTCCAGCTTGTCTGGATTATGGTTTGAGGGGGGAAATGACAGGATGTACTACAAAAAATGTTATGGGAAATGCTTTTTGCTCCTGCTGTCAGCCGCAGTGTTCGGTATATATCCGGGATTGGGAGTGGTTTGTGCGGGGGCAGAGGAGAACATATCCGCAGCCCAACCCAACCTCCCCCATTCCATGGTTCCCGGATGGAACCAATCAGGGGAAGACTGGTACTGGATGGATTCCGGTAATACCTTACATAAAGGATGGCTGCAGACAGACGGCCGTACCTATTACCTGGATGAAGACGGCGTCATGGTCCGCGGCTGGCGGGAAGTGGATGGGGAGTGGTACTATTTCCATGAGGACGGCGGTATGAACCTGGGTGAGCTGGTCCTGGACAACGGGGTCTATGGATTCTCCAGGAGCGGGGCCCTGGAATCCGCCCAGTGGGTGGAGAATTCAGGTGGAGGCGCTTATGATGCAGGCTGCTATGACGAGGAAACCCAGTCGCTTTTTGATGACCTGAATGAGGAGAAAAAGGAACGTTATTTTGATGAACATCCTGACCGGGAAGAGGAATACGACGGGGATATGCACCGGGTGTATGACCGCTACGCAGGCTTTAAGATGGATATGAACCTGAACAAGGCAGCCGCCCACCGGCTTCACGCAGCCATGGCAGGCGGTTATATGGATGATAAGATACCTGGTGAGGGGACGGTGAATGATTATCTGGCCACGGTTCCCTACCGTAAGAACGCTACGTGCCTGGAACTTTATATCAGGAACTGTAAGGACGGGGCAGAGGCATTTTCCAAGGTGATGGCAAAGACAGGGGACCGGTACGACGGGAAGGGTGACAGGAAATACGCCCTGGAGTATTACCGCAGCCTGGGCATGGCACACGCGGAAAAGGACGGAGCGCATTATTTCATGATAATACTGATGCGGTGATATAAGGAGCATGGAACATGGGACAGAAACTGTTTGACAGGATTAAGAACAGAATACACAGGGTTAAGGGACAGGAGGCAGCCGGAACAGTATCGCCGGCCGCCCGTCTGGCCGGTTTCATCATACATAAAAAGGGATGGATTGAAAGCGTATTTGTGGCGGGGTGTATTTTCTCCCTGATAGCCATGCTTTTTGTGAATGTGAACTATGATTTGACGGAGTATCTTCCGGAAACAGCCCAGTCCTGTATCGGTCTGGACCAAATGGAGGCGGAGTTCGGATATCCCGGCACGGCCAGGCTGATGATTAAGGACGTAAGCCTGTACGAGGCAAAGCAGTATAAGGATAAGCTGGAGGCCGTGGACGGCGTGGACCAGATCCTGTGGTGCGACAGCACGGTTAATATCTATGCGGGAGAGGATTTCATCAACCAGAAGGATATTGAGGATTACTACAAGGACGGCTGCGCTGTCATGGACATAACCTTTGACGAAGGGGATACGGCCAAGAAGACTTCCCAGGCCATCGACGAGATGAAGGCCATCACCGGGGATAAGGGTTATTATGTGGGTATGGCGGTCCAGAACAAGTCCCTGACGGAAAATGTGGAAAGCGAGATGAACCTGATCCTTACCGTGTCGGTCATCATGATCTTTGCTGTGCTGTGCCTTACCACCACGGCCTGGTCAGAGCCTTTCCTGTTCCTTTTGGTCATGGGCGTGGCTATCCTGCTCAACAGGGGGACCAATATTTTCATAGGCACTGTTTCGTTCCTGACCAACAACGTGGCAATGGTGCTGCAGCTGGCAACGTCCATGGACTATTCCATATTCCTGCTGGATGCATTTTCCAGGGAAAGGCAGAAAGGGCTGCCGGAAGAAACAGCCATGGTCAATGCCATCGAGGCTGCCATCAATTCGATTTTTGCCAGCAGCCTGACAACCGTGGTGGGCTTCCTGGCCCTGGTGTCCATGAAGTTTACCATCGGGTTCGACATGGGCCTGGTGCTGGCAAAGGGAATCATTTTCAGCCTGATTACCGTGGTATTCTTCATGCCGGCCATGATCCTCAAGTTCACGAAGTGGAATGACAGGACCAGGCACCGCCTCTTCCTTCCAAGCTTCCGGAAGTTCAGCGAATGGGTGTACCGGGTGCGGTATGCTTCCCTTATCATCATGGTCCTCCTTACGCCCCCGGCGTACGTGGCCCAGGGAATGAATGATTTCCTGTATGGCAACAGCGCGGTTGGCGCCAGCGAAGGAACCCAGGTGTATGCGGATGACCAGGAGATATCCAGGATGTTTGGCCGGAGCAACATGCTCCTGGCTTTGTACCCCAACACATCACCGGTGCTGGAAAAGGAAATGTCCGATGAAATCGAGGATCTGCCCTATGTGAAGAGTGTGTTGTCCATGGCCAACACACTTCCCCAGGGAATACCGGAGGAATTCCTGCCCTATTCCATTACAAGCGAACTTCATACCGGCAGTTCGTGCAGGATGCTGGTGTATATAAGGACAAAAACAGAAAGCGACCAGGCTTTCAGGTGTACCCAGGAAATTGAGGATATCATAAAGCGTTATTATCCGGAGGATTCCTATCTGGTGGGTGAGACACCGTCCACCCAGGATATCAAGACCACCATTACCTCGGATAATTCAAGGGTAAATATGCTGTCACTGTTAGGCGTGTTCCTGGTTGTGATGTTCAGCTTCCGTTCATTTATCATACCTGTAATCGTCATGGTGCCCATTGAGGTGGCGATTTTCCTGAATATGGCGATGCCGTATCTGCAGGGGGACACCATGGTGTTCATGGGATATATCATAGTCAGCAGCATACAGCTGGGAGCCACGGTGGATTATTCCATCCTGCTGACCAACAATTATGTGTCTGCCCGTAAGAACCTTCCTAAGAAGGAGGCGTGTATTGAAGCCCTGATGCTGTCCTGCCCGTCCATATTCACATCGGGCACCATCATCATCCTGGCCGGATATATCATTCATTTTATATCCACCACGGCTGCAATCGGGGATTTGGGGCATTTAATCGGAAGGGGCGGTCTGTTCAGCGTGATCCTGGTGCTGACCGTGCTGCCTGCCCTGCTGGTGCTCTTTGACCGTATCATCACCAGCAATGAATGGGACCGTCTGCAAAAATATCTGAAGAGACGGCATGAGAAGCGCAAGGCCCTGTTAAAGGCCGGATTGGGAACCATTGTCAATAAGGTGTCCATGGGAAACAGAAATAAGAACATACCAGCGGAGGTGGATAGTGATGAGGTATAAATATAAAAGAATCATGACAGCCGGCCTGGCCGCGGTCATGCTTTGCACCAATGCAGGCGGAGCCGTGCCGGTATATGGCGCAGAGGCGGCTGTGGATGTGGATGAGACCATGTATATCAACCTGGATTATTACGGAAGGCCTGACAAGATAAATGTGGTCAAGGGCTTGAGCCTTAACGGCAGGACGGAATTTACGGACTACGGTACCTATCTGGACGTTACCAATATGTCCAACCAGGCAACCCCGGATTTGGGGGAGGGAACCGTTACCTGGAACTTTCCGCAGGCCCAGAAGGAGCGTTTCTATTACAAATGCGCCATTGATAAAAGCCAGATAACCCTGCCCTGGGATTTTGATGTGTCCTATAAGCTTAACGGTGTCCCCACGGACGGTGATAAGCTGGCTGGGGCGTCCGGCCTGGTGGAGATTAACATCAAGGCAGAGCCTAATGACAATGCAAGGGAGTATTACCGCAACAACATGATGCTTATGGTAGCTGTGCCCGTGGACATGGGGAAATGCTACAGTGTGGAAGCAGAAGGTTCCCAGACCCAGAATCTTGGAGAGACAACAGCCGTTGTGTTCACGGCCCTTCCCGGTGAGGATGGGGACTACACGGTGCGCATCGGTACGGACAGCTTTGAGACCATCGGGGTCATCATGGCCATGATGCCGGGCACGGTGGAGGATTTGGAACATATCAAGGATTTAAAGGAAGCAAAGGATACATGGCAGGATGCAGGGGATGAGCTTTACGACAGCCTGGAGCAGATGGCCAAATCCGTGGAAGGCATGCGCCAGGGCGTGGGCCAGGTGCGCGGGAGCCTGGATTCAGCGGAGAGCGCAAGGCAGAAATGGAGCAGTTCCAAGGACAGTATCCTGGCGGGGAATGACCAGACACTGGCCTCCCTGACCGCTGTGTCACAGCAGCTGGAAACCATGATACCCCATCTTCAGACCGCCAAGGAGTCGGCAGAAGTAATCCATAAAAGCATGGGCGATATTGTGAATACCATGGGGGAAATGCAGGACCCCTTAAGGAAACTGCACACCAGGCTCAATAACATCAAGAGCAGTGCGGAAGGGATTTCCGGAAATATCCCGGAGCTTATGGAACTGATGCAGCAGCTTATTGCCCTGGACGCCCAGCTGCAGGCAAGTGAACAGGTTTATGTAACAGGAATTGCAACTGCTGGTTCGGGAATCAGCCTTCTGGATGAGGAAGAACTGGAAGAACAGGCAAGCCGCTCCCATAGGAACAACGGTGGGACCGGGAACGGACAGACCGCCTCAGGCGGAACGGATGCCGCCGGAACGGACGGCGCCAAAGATGAGGGCAATAAAGGCGGCCAGGGTACGGATGGAGCCGGGAACCCGGATGATAAGACTGGTAATGGGAACAGCCAGGGAAGTGGAGGAACCACGGATGGGAGCGCTGGCCAGGGTGGCGGAACCACGGACGGGAGCGCTGGCCAGGGAAGCGGAACTACGGATGGGAAAGACAGTCAGGGAAGTGGAACCACGGGTGGAACCGCTGGCCAGGGAAGCGGGACTACCGATGGAAAAGGTAATCAGGGAAGCGGAACCACGGACGGTAACGCTGGCCAGGGAAGCGGGACTACCGATGGGAAAGGTGATCAGGGAAGCGGAACCACGGACGGAAGCGCTGGTCAGGGAAGCGGGACTACCGATGGAAAGAATAACCAGAGCGGCGGAACCACGGACGGTAAGGATAACCCAAGCAGTGGAACTACAGGCGGTAACGCTGGCCAGGCCAGCAGTTCTGCCGATGGAAAAGATAACCAGGCAAGTGGAACCACGGATGCTAAAGACAATCAGGCTGGCGGAACCACGGTAGGAAAGTCTGGTCAGGCAAGTGGAAGCCGGAGCAATAGCATCTCCAGTGCCAACGCCAGCGTTAACGCCAATAGCATCGCCAGCGCCAACACCAATAGCAGCGCCAATGCCAATGCTGGTACCATCACAGTAACAGCACTTTCCAGCGCTTCCAAATCAGGAAAAACCGCAGCCATTGAAAAACACAATGTACCCCTGGTAAGCGCCCCCGAGGTCCCGGTGGATATGCAGACGCTGATGGAACTGTTAGCTGGCAGGCAGTCCATGCTGACGGATATATCCAAAAAGAGCAGTGAGCTTTCCGGCCTCATGTCCAACCTTATGGATGATACTTCGGACTCTGCCAAATACAGTGCGGAAATCGTGGATAACCTGGATATCCTCATCGAGGATCTGACCGCGCTCCACGATTCCCTGGATGCCTATTATCCGGATTTACAGGACACCCTGGACGATTCCAAGGAACTGGTGAGCCGGACAACACAAGCGCTCAACAATGGCATCAGCACCATGACCATTGTCCAGAACACCTTAAAGGACAGCAGCGACGACTTTGACGCGGCTGCGCGTGAGAGCCTGCGGGGCAGCATGGAGCTTTTAGACAAGAGCCTGAGCATATTTGACAGCACGACCGCCATGCGCCAGGCCGGACGCACCATGAAGGATACCATTGACAATGAACTGGACAAATTCGACACGGATAACCGGTTCCTGTTCATGGATCCATCCGCGGAACGGGTTTCATTTACTTCAGATAAGAACCGGCCGCCAAAGACGCTGCAGATAGTCCTGCGGACCGATGAAATCAGTGTGGATGACGACGAGGCCAAGACCGCGGACGCAGAGGTGGCAAAGGCAAAAGAAAGCCCGCTGCGCAGGATGTGGAACGTACTGGTACAGATGTGGAAGGCGATGGTAAGCATTTTCAAAAACAGGTAGCAGGTGCAGGGGATTTCTAGTATAATGGTATCCAAAGGGGGTAGGGGATACCGTGGCTGAGATGAACAAACAGGAAAAAACCAGATATAAGCTGGCAGCCTCCATGAAGGAATGCATGAAGTCAGCTCCCGTGGATAAGATTACGGTCAAGGAGATTGTGGAGGGCTGCGGCGTTACCCGGCAGACATTTTACAGGAATTTCCTGGATAAATATGACCTGATAAACTGGTATTTTGATAAGCTGGTGCTTCAGTCCTTTGAACAGATAGGGATGGGGCACACGGTGGGCGAAAGCCTGACACAGAAGTTTGAATTCATAGTCAATGAAAAGGTGTTTTTCACGGAAGCGTTCCGCTCAGACGACAGGAATTCATTAAAAGAGCACGATTTTGAACTGATTCTCCAGTTCTATACAGACCTCCTGGCGAGGAAGGACAGCAGGGCGCTGGACCAGGAGCTGCATTTCCTTTTGGAAATGTACTGCCAGGGTTCGGTTTACATGACGGTAAAATGGGTCCTGGGAGGCATGAAGGATTCTCCCCGGGCCATGTCCGCCAAACTGGTGGATGCCATGCCGCCCAAGCTGGCAAATGTGTTTGACCGTTTAAAACTGCTGTGATTTTGGCGCGTGTCGGAATCATGGAAAAAGCGTAAACCGGTCAATGAAGCAAACTGGTAATAGTACACAATGAAAATAGTAAAGCTGCACAAAAACAGAGAAAAAGTGACAGACAGAGATGTTTGTCACTTTTATTTTTCCACTGCCGTTGTTATAATATTAACAAATGAAACAGGCAATTGCGGCGGAACATTCCGGACGCATTTTATAAGAGAAGGAGAGGTAAATCATGGCAAACAGAATTGTATTAAATGAGACATCCTATCACGGCGCAGGCGCAATCGCAGAGATTGCCAATGAGGCAAAGGCAAGAGGATTCAAGAAGGCATTTGTCTGCTCTGACCCGGACCTGATTAAGTTTAACGTAACCAGCAAGGTGACAAAGGTATTGGAGGACGCAGGCCTTGCCTATGAGATTTATTCCAATATCAAACCCAATCCCACCATTGAGAACGTACAGACAGGCGTTGCTGCATTTAAGGCTTCCGGGGCTGATTATATCATTGCCATCGGCGGAGGCTCCTCCATGGATACATCCAAGGCCATCGGCGTCATCATTACCAACCCTGAATTCGAGGATGTGAGAAGCCTGGAGGGCGTTGCACCTACCAAGAACCCATGTGTTCCAATCATTGCAGTTCCAACCACAGCCGGAACCGCGGCAGAGGTTACCATCAACTACGTAATCACGGATGTTGAGAAAAAGCGTAAATTCGTATGTGTGGATACACATGATATCCCTGTTGTTGCAGTGGTGGATCCGGAAATGATGTCCTCCATGCCAAAGGGACTGACCGCGGCAACCGGAATGGATGCGCTGACCCACGCAATCGAGGGCTACACCACCAAGGGAGCCTGGGAAATGACGGATATGTTCAATTTAAAGGCAATTGAGGTCATTGCCCGCAGCCTGCGCGATGCTGTAGAGAACAAGCCCGAGGGCAGGGAAGGTATGGCCCTTGGACAGTACCTTACCGGCATGGGATTTTCCAACTGTGGTCTGGGAATCGTCCATTCCATGGCCCATGGACTGGGGGCATTATATGATACTCCTCATGGCGTTGCCAATGCAATCATCCTTCCGACTGTCATGGAATACAATGCGCCGTGCACAGGAACCAAGTTCAGGGATATTGCTATCGCAATGGGCGTTGAAGGCGTGGAGGACATGAGCCAGGACGAGTACCGCAAGGCAGCCGTGGATGCAGTGAAGAAGCTGTCCGCAGATGTGGGCATCCCTGCTGATTTAAAGGAAATCCTTAAGCCGGAGGACGTGGACTTCCTGTCCCAGTCAGCCATGGATGACGCATGCCGTCCGGGCAATCCAAAGGATCCGACCCTGGAGGACATCAAGAACCTGTATCTGTCACTGATGTAATACCCGGACAAGGACCGGGGATTTGGAAGTCCCATATGGGGATAAGTATCAGGATAACGGATAAGACAAGTTAGATGATAAAGCGGATATGTCGCCGGCAGGGCGCTGTATCCGCTTTATTTGGATATGCTGGTCCGGGAAGGATAAATTGTATTTAACCATGAAAAATGTACATGGCAACTTCCACGGCCATGTGATACAATCTATAAAACATTCTAAATATCTGGAGGCATATATGGCATTTAAAATTACAGTTTTAAACAAAGATAATGAGATGAAGGCGTCCATGGAGGGGGCCTCACAGGCAGTCCTGGCCTGGAAAGGGGAGTATGAGGAAGGGGACAGGATTGAGTTTTGCCTGCCCGAGAAGAACCGCTTTTATATTGTGCGTGTAGACGATACAATGGATGAATCCTATATCTATGCAACGGAGGATGTATTGGCCTATGACATACCATTTGCAGAAAAAAAGACATCCTATAATCCGAAATCCTTTACAGGGGAACGTCATTACCTGACCATCCGGTATGCTGCTGACTATGAGATTAGAGCTTACAAAAACCTGGCAAAGAATGTGATGGACCAGCACGGGGAACATGGATATTATCCCCATGCCTATGCGAATGTGGAGACCAGGGGGGAAGCCGTGTTCGCTGCCCGCAACGCCATTGACGGCGTGACGGCTAACCTGTCCCATGGAAAATGGCCTTATGAGTCATGGGGAATCAACCAGCAGGATGATGCACAGATGACGCTGGACTTCGGACGTCCGGTGGATTTTGATAAGATTGTACTTTATACAAGGGCGGATTTCCCCCATGATAACTGGTGGGAAAGCGTGACCTTCACATTCTCTGATGGGACGGAGGAGACTGTCAGCCTGGAGAAGAGCGTGGAGCCGCATGTCATTCCCTTGAAGCGGCAGGGGATTTCCTGGCTTAGCTTTGGTCGGCTTATAAAGGCAGATGACCCGTCACCGTTTCCGGCGTTGACACAGATGGAGGTGTATGGGGTGGAGATGGGTGGTTGACGGATGGGGCGGTGAGTGCTGCGTCCGCGGAGCGGGCCAGGACGGGCCTTGTCCCAGTGGCGGGGCGGTCGCAGCCGGGTGGATTCCTCAGGGCGGCGGTGGCTGGGACGCTGGGTTCCGGAGGGGCAGCTTCAAACACACTCTAAGGCCCTGACAAGCTAAAAGACGGGGAATCGGTGCTATTCGCTGAGAAATCCTGAAGGATTTTCTCAGCTCAGAGCACCTTGGATTCTTGCTTTGAGGCAAGAATCCACCCCCGTCTTTTAGCTTGCCAGAACCTAAGAAGCTGCTCCCTCCTGCACTATGCG
>SKEY01002242.1_pt1 | contig 20999 bp, 41 predicted proteins | sample 4843871 | NCBI WGS metagenome assembly SKEY01 (sample SAMN11008797, study PRJNA524170) | human gut metagenome | biome: Human fecal sample; material: Feces; isolation source: fecal sample from pouch patient p36 | host: Homo sapiens | place: Israel: Tel-Aviv | collected 2016-12-04 | reverse complement strand
GAAAACATCTTTGACACACATTATCCTTTTGCCTACTTGATGAACCTTTGCCACTTCTAACACGTCTACCACAAACAGGACATTTAAAATCTGTATATCCACCTTTAGCAACTGGTCTTTTAGGTGTTGCTCTATCCACTAATTCTTGCATAATATCGGCATCACGTTCTTTCGCAGTTGCTTTATCTTCCCCATAAAAATCGTGTGGAAAATCGTAGTCATCATCTAATATTCTATTTAATGCTTCTTGATATTTATTCATTAACATCACTCCAATCTATTGCCTGACCGCATTTATTGCAAAAACGATGTTCATGGGCATAATCCCTATCCGTGGCTTTGCTCAATTGTATTCTGCACCCATTAGGGCAACAAGTTTTGATATATGGCTTTTCACCAATTTCCTCGTAATGTTTAACTAAGGGTTTCTTCGGTGTTGCTTTATCAACTAATTCTTGCAATAATTTATAGTTTTCATTTAAAACGTATTTTGAAATATCTTTGAACGTGTTTTGTTCACAAAATATATTCAATGCTTCTTGGTATTTATTCATTTTCATCACTCCATTTTATCGCCTGTCCACACTTTGGGCAGTAATCATATTTCTCATAATCCAATTCATAAGTTTTATCACAATTAGGACAGTCATACATGTCGTAAATTAATTGTCCTTTATCATCATAGCCATCACCCCAAATATTGGGTTTCTTGAGTATTGCTTTATCAACTAATTCTTGTAATAAGTTTAATTCTGTTTGTTCCTTCAAAATCGTTTCACCATTTAAATCTTTTGTTCTTCCGCATTCTATTAATTCATCTGCTATTTTGTCTAAAGCTTCTTGGTATTTATTCATTTTTTTACCTTTCAGTTGTAATAATTACATCACTCATAGATAACATTTCTTTTAAACCTTTATCCCAATCTTTTGAAAAATAGTCTTCAGTGAATTTTTCTCCTGTTTTAACATAATTTTTCAATCCTTTAATATTATTTTCTGTAGCATCATATTCAACTGCATCAACAATTCTATCTTCTTCTTTAATGAATAAAAGCATCATAGGATAATTAGATTTTTTATGAAAAGAAAATTCAGTGATACATGCTATAAAATCATCAGTTTCTAAAAATTTATAGCATTCATCTTCTTTATAATGTAATCTATAACCAAAACCATCTGTTCCATAAATTTCATTGGGACAATAACAATCTTCTTGTAAATATCTTTCGATATCTTTATGCAATTCTTTGATTATCACTCTATTTTACCTCCCTGCGATAGAAACGGTTTTTTTCAAAGTCCATATAGTAACCTTCTGCGCTGTTTGTTATTATATGGCTTGCATATCTAATACCTTTTGCCGGTTTCCAGTCTAACGGTTTGTATATATAGATATATGACTTTGTTTTATCATCCCAAACCCACATACCTTCTTTTAAATCTTCAAATTTTAGAGGTGGGTTGTCTATCAGCTCTTGTAGTCTACCGACATCAGTAAAGCAGTAATCTTCTACTGTTCTTGGTTGATAATAACCGTCGGCCTGTTCATCAATAACAGTATTTTTAATACAGTCAAGTGATTCTTGATATTTATTCATTTTAATCATTTTTTCTCCTCCAGCTTAGGTCTTAGTGAGTCTACTAACTAATACCACTCTATTGATCATATTTCATCTACCTCCGTGATTTTCATATATGTTTCCGACAACTTCGACGCTTTTCTCGTATTTTCCAATGTTCACGTCCAACAATTCTTTGATGTCGTATTCGTATTCTCTTGATATTTCCCCGTCAATTAAATATAGAGCACCGAATCCAACATCACTCCACACAATTACAAACAGATTACATCCATTAACAGTTTGGTGTATGTCTATGATATCTCCCTCATAGATTTCTTTGCCATTCATGTCTTTTAATCCTGTATACTGCATTAGTACACACGTTCCGTTCGCATTTTCGTCAAGCAATGAATTTTCATCGGATATTTTGCCATTGTTTTTGACTCGGTATCCAACGTTTGTATACTGCGAATCGGAAAATCTAATAAAATTCACATCACACATTGTCTTACTGCTTTTATCCCATGCTCTAAACTTTATCTTCCTCATTCTTCTTCACTCTCCTTCATTGCTCCCTCTTTGCTGATAACCTCAAATTCATAGACCCACACATAAGGGTTGGCATCCCATCCATACTGTTCTAGTTCATTTTTTTTTAGTGTCGAATTCCACAGGCCCGCAAAAAAATCATACGGTACACAAGGTTGCATCATATCTCCATCAAAATTATGATATGTTTTTAATGTCAATGCTCCTTCACGAAAACAATCATTACCACTTATGCTTTGTAATCTTTCTATTCGTACATCTGTAACTCGCAGAAAGATTCGTGCGGCTTCTTTTGGCATGTGGATAGACGGATACCATTTATCCACATGACCATTTGATAGATTGCCGTTGTTATCGGTCTTGTAAAGATATGTCCCTGCCGGTGACTTTTGCCACGTTTCACGTACGTACAAAATATCTCCGACAAGACATGGTACTTTAAAATCTTTTCTGTTGTCATTTATTTCGAAAATTGCCACACCATATGACTCAGCATTGCCACTATTAGTTAACCATCCAATACGTTCAGCATTTTGTGGCAATCCTTTAATAATGCGTCTTGTTACTGTCTTTCTGCCCTCTAAAATGGCCTGTACCATCTCGGTGTTAAATAATATTGGTTTCATTGCTTCCGTCTCCAATCAGTACCTCCTGCTGAGAAAGCTTCTGCTCAATACTGCTAGTTAAATCTTCTTGTTCTTCTGCTGACATATCAATACAATATTTGAGTGTACTGTCATAACCTAGCGTTTTAAGTCTAATATAGCCAAGTTCTTTTTTACTAAACTGACATCCAATCAGACTTTCTAATTGATCAATTGCTTTTTGATTCTCGTACACCGGTTCACTAACGATATTTTCGCCATGCTGTAAAAGGGCAGCTTCATAATTTTCGTCATATCGTTTTAAAGCTTCCAAAGCCTCCATGTAGGTTTGATTTGATGCTTTATATGAAGACCTTTCAAACAGAGTTTCTCGACACTGTTCCCAAGCATCTCTCTTAATTAACAGCTTCTTATAATATTCTTTTTTCTCATGGAGCTCCTGTTCCATCTGTTTAATGTCTCTAATGGCATATTTCACATCACTATTGATATCAAGCTTTTCATAGAGACTATCAATTTCTCTGTGTAATTTGCTGATATTGACATTCAGCCCACGAATAGTAAGGTTCATCTTACTTAATAAATTAAACTTATCTGACATATCTTCCTCCATAACATGCATAATAAAAGACAGGCTACTTACACCTGTCTGCATAATTTTCATTCAAATATCTTATTATATCTCGTACGTAATGAAACGATATTTTTCTATCGTCTACGTATAGGATATAACCATACTTGGTTTGTTCGATTTTTACATTATATCTTTTTTCAAGCAGCTTCCTCAAAATATCAGCTCCATTCTATACAAGAAATTATCATCCATTTTAGATATAATTTCAAGTATTCCTATAAGAAAAACGTTTCCCTTTTACACACATATTTATTGAATTTAACCTTGTCATCCGCAGACAGACACCTGCAAACCTCGTAGAAGGCCTTACACGATCCAGCTTCTTTAATACCAATATTCTTGTCACCATAATAGTAAACTACTCTGTTTTTCATCAATTCCGCATCTATACAATCAACAACAGTGCCAACAATATTATGTTTGGCAAGATTCTGTAGAATCTTTTTATCTTTGCAAATAATGACAGGCTGCTCATCCTCTTGTACATAGCACCGCACCGAATAGTCGATATCAGGGAAATCAATATCGACATCCTTAACGTAAGCTGCCCATATGTTATCCATAAATCTGGCGTATATAACAACTCCATCACTAAAGTATTTTTTTGCATTACTTCGTGTTACTTGCTTTAGATTAAGTTCTTCATCTACCTTTCTATCTATAAGTTCCATTTATCTCGTCCTCTTTTCTAAAATAAAAACAGCTTTATACTGTCTCTTAGCCTCCTACAATTTTAACTTTATATCCAAGTGCTTCTTCAATCTCATCCAAAGTCATTTCAACAGCCTCTTCACGTTCCCATATGATTGCCCCATGCGTGAAATCAAAAGGATTGTCACTTACACTAATTTTCATAATATCATTATCGCTATCAGAACGTGAAGTTAAGTCATCATAATACTCTTCATCTAAATCAGTGGATAAGATTCCATTTTTGTGAAGAAAATATGTGCCATATCCGTTTTCCAATAATTTACAAATAACTCCATCTCTCAATTCACAAGTCATACCATTTTCAAGACTATTAAAACCTTTAACATCAAGTGTTTCAAACATATCTTCTGACCATACAAATGGAGCATTTATCAGTAAATATCCTCCTTCTTTATAGTCAAGTACAAATAGGATTTTCCCTTTATATTTTTCCATTTCTGACAGAAAGCTATAACCACCATAATCTCTTCCAGCTACTAAGTCACTTCTAACCTTCACCTTATCTCCAGCTTTATATCTCATTTTTTCTTCCTCCTATTGTGTACTTTCTCTAAAATCAACCCATGGCTTGTTAAGCTCAAATTCATGAATTTGATAAGTGACATATTCCTCGAAATCCTCATTGCAAGAACAAATAGTATTATTGTCTAATTGATTTGCGCCATTTTCCTTAAAAAGCTCATATATGTCAGCTTTAATCAACTCTTTCATCTGTTCATTACAAAACTGTTTATCTGTAGAAGCACATATTATACTGCTTTGAAACAAACCGGAACCTTTTATGTACTCCTCAGTCAAAATATATACCATTTTAGGAGTCCAAGCAGTCATTTAAAGTACCTCCTTCCATCATGGAGCCAATTATAAAGCAAAGAAAACCATTTCTCTCCGTTATGCTTTTCACCTATCGCCTCGTCTAATGGAAATCTATCTGTCCACGAACCTGCATTACCTTTATTAAAATTATTAAACACAACCGTGTTATCTTCAATGCTACATGTCAAAACAGATTGTGTCCCTGTTTTATTATCTGTATAAATCCCAACCATCTCATATTTGCTCATATCGTTATTCTCCTCAATTATATTTGCAGCTGCCAGTACATTATTCAACACTGTCATAAACTCACATTCATTAAGTTTGTCAATAAAATCGTGCAAAGACATCTTTTCTTCCCTGAATAAATCTTCATTTATATATTCTTTCCATTTTAAATTTTTCAGGTCAAATTCTACTTGAACCTCAAAATCTCCATTATCAGATGTTGTGTAAGCTAAAGGGATATCATCCGGAATTTCACTGATTTTACCATATTGTTCAAATCCATCTCCTTCATCACCAGAATATTTATTCAAAGCGATCAACAAGTCCAGATATTCCCTATTTTCTACTGACAGCTCTTTCACAAAATCATAAAAGTCATTGCATACTACCCGAACATCCATTACCGTCCTTCCATAAAAGTTGTCTAACCCTCCGAAATCCCATAGATTACAATATGGTTTTGCCCAAGATATATTGCGCTCGTACCAGTTACATGTACAGAAATATACTTTCGCATGTTCAGTTAAATATTCATATGGCAAATTTTGAAATACAAATTCGAGCGGAAGCTCCACCAGCGCTTCACTAAACCTTGGGTGTCGATAATAAAGTTTGTCACCTACGATGTCCATGGTATATTTTGGATTGTCCACATCAACATCATCTCCATGGATAAAAACATTTGCTCTTTCAGTAAATAACGCTAATCTCACTTTTTCTTCCATGTCAATTTGCTCCTTCCCAATTATTGATAAATTCAATAACATCTGCATAATCCTTGTCCTTAATCTGCTTGCACTTTGTAACGTTATATCGTTCCTGCATTGCCTTCCAGAATCCCCTATACAGTTTTCTTTGTTCAGATACATCACTTGTTATGCCATGTACTCGTTCCATTACGACTTTCTTGACCTCCTCCCAATGCTCAGCCAAAAGGATGATAACATCATTTATAGTGCTCATTTGTTCCTTCATAAGGATATTATCCTGTTCAATAGCTGTGACACGTTTAGAGACATTTTCGTTTGCTTGTACAATCAGCTTGAGTATTTCATTTGGATTTGATGGAAGAACTGGTTTATTGACAGCATCATTCACAGTGAAATAGTGGTCAACAAGCTGCTCATACATATCCCATGCTTTATCTGTGTCAATGAGCTTAGCCGCCATAAACGCACCCTTTTTAGTCCAAAGAATACAGTGTTTTGCACGTTTATCTACTAACCCAATCCCATTGGTGTTGTTAACGGAACTAGCCATATGAATTTTTAATGACTTTTCAAACTTTTGCCAACCAATTTATAAAAATGCTTACCTTCTGTATATCTATTTTTATGATTAGCGTAGTTCATTTGAATATTCTTCTCTTCACAACCATAAGCTTCTGCTATTTGTTTGGTTGTCAAAACCCTCTCATTATTCCAAACGAGAGGTTTTATTTCATTCTTTTTCATGTTAAAACCTTCTTTCCTTTTTATTTAAAACCAACCCTGTTTCTGTTATACTTAAAGAAAAGGGGTGTAATTTATGAGTGACACGCAATACGAGATTGTAAAGAAACACTTTAAAACTGCTTTATCTACACTTGGGAAACCGTACCAAATTACAAGAGATGAAAAGTTTCTTCTTTCCATAACAGGTATTCCCAATGAAACCAATGGTGAACCTATTGTTGGTTTTGAACCAGACTTAGATGTAAGAAAAGGCGATACTCTCACAACTGTAGAAGATAAAAGATATATCGTTAAAAATACGACTATAGAATATGTTAAATCAAAGCCTATTCAGTTGATTGTTTTTCTTTCTGAGAATTAACTTTTGATTCACCCATCCAAAGTCCAGTAGCGCCATTAGTAGCGAAAAACATTTCACTTTCAATAGTGATTACCAGCTCTGCCTTACCACTTGCAGAGCTTTTAAAAGTCACTTCTTTTACATCTTCAATCTCCTGTTCATTTATTCTTAAAAAATTTTTTCCTAAAATTTGATAAAATTCTATATACATTTTTCATATCCTCCTACTTCACTTCCACATATCCATCTGTCAATCTGCCCATCTGCTGTTTACAAGCAAGCTCTGTCTTCAAAACCTTGTTATAATACACTTCGCCTGTATATATCCAACACTTAAGGCGGTAACCGCCTGTTTGACATTTTGAAATAGATAAGCCACCGCCGTAATTATCTTTATATCGCTTCTTTTGCATTCCTTTGTCCTCCTAAAATTTTGAATACATGTTCTTCTTACCAACAAAACCACAATCCTTCAAGCTGCCCTTTTAACTTCAGAAGTTCACGTTTTGCTGATTCGCTAATGTCTTTATTATTCTTAGTGTATAAATCTATCATATCTTGCAGTAAATCAATTTCCTGTCTGCTTTCAATTATGATTTTTGCGCCATCTAATTTCATACTTTTACCCTCTTTCTAGCCATTTGTGGCTATTTTACTCCGTTTTTTCTGATATGTTCTGTCATCTTTTCGAGCCAATCCTCGTACGCTCCCCTACCATAATATTTAACAGGGTCAACATCAAACCTCATGCACTCACTCACATAGGGGTCATATATTGCAGTATCACCGTTTTCAGTCTCAAGAAATATCGTATCGTCTCTGTATTCACCTTCCTCATAATAATAATCATTCCATATTTCTACCTGCTGTTTAATCATTCCAAGAGTGACGCCTCTTTCATTCTTCTTCATGACTTTAACCTTTCTCTTACGTCAAAAGTGCACCAATCATCATAAAATCCAAAATCACCAAACGAGATAGGATTTTCACAAAGGTTGATTCCATCTTTACAACCATACCAGGTACGTTCAGCGATTGTGTTACCCAATTTATCTTCGATCGTGATATTACGCTGTGAATATCCTGCATTTTTATCTGCAAATTCCATTGCTTCACAAACGTTATCAAATTCATATGTAATACCTGAATGATAATTAACTGAATACTTGTTTGACACTTGTTCTCTATCCATCATTTAAATACACCTTCTTTTAGCTCAATTATGGCTCCTATACCTGTTCCATATAACCATACATTTTTCACCACAGCACTGTCTAAATCGGCTCCTAAAGTAAAATAAGCATGTGTTGCTCTCGCTGATAGAATACATTTATCATTGTATTTTACTAATACAAACTGCTGCTTTTCTTCGCCGACCAAATCAATCAAAGTTTCTCCCAATGTCTTCATTTTTGAGTACCTCCTTCTTTATGATGCAGGGAAGAACCCTGCCGCACTAGGCTTAACACCTGTATTAAATCGCCTAGTCGATTTTTGATTATCCAAACAGCTTATCGTACCAAGCACGCAGTTCTCTAGCTTGTGCTAACAAATATAGATACTGTGTGACCTTTAAATCCTGTACGTTTGTCAAATCAATTATTTTCGTAAGTAAGTCATTGGCTGTCTTGTCAAGTTGATTCGCACGTTTCAATATATCTAAGCCCACCGAGACTGCTTTCGCATATTCTTTTTCATATCCTGTATTCATTTCTGAGTACCTCCTTGGTTTATAGCCGGCGCTATCTCAGCGTTTCGCATCAATTTTCAAATACTCGTCAGGGCTATTTATAATTCAACATGGTATACCTTTCCATTTTTAGTAACGGCTACATTTTCATAATATCCATATTCATTGAGCACTACTTTGATTTCTTTTATTGCGTTTTCCAAATCCTCAATATTGATTCTTAATATTTGATTACGAATATTAAGAATATCACAATCACATCGGAAATTTATATCATCATCCAAGTACCAGATTTCCTTATTCTCTAACATTTTCATAAGTTCATGTTCAGTGTAATATTCCTTTGATATTATTAAATTTTGCTGCTGTGCTTTTTTCAATGGTCTCATTTTGTTTTCCTCCTTGCCCATTTAAGGGAGAGGGGAAGAACCCCTCTTAATTACTCACTGCACTTTCTTTAAATTAGGACAAAGTCCCAGACCGCCATCTATGCGGGGCATTCTTCTAAATGCATCCCTGTGCACACAATCCTTTTTATTACAAATTGTACAATCACACATAAGGAATTCTTCATATGTCATTTTCCACCCAGTATTATTTACAAATTCTTCTCTTGTCATTTTGTTTTCCTCCTTGCCTATTTAGGGGAGAGGGGAAGAACCCCTCATTATTACTCATAAATTGATTGACGAATCACCTTACCATTTTCCTTTAAGTAGAAATTGTTTCCGTTCATTGTTCTGTATACATTGTCTTTAAAATACTTTTCAGCTTTTTCTTTAGTGTCAAATTCTGTCACATCCCAACCATACCCATTAAATTCTTCTACTGTGTATTTTTTCATTTCAGCTCCTCCTGAGATACTCCTTATCTCTTTACACTTATATTATATCACGTTTTCGTGTAGTGTCAACACTGTGATTAACTTTTTCGTTATATTTTTTAACTTATTGATTATTTTTCATCATTATGTTAATATTTATTTAGGAATGGAGGTATCTGTATGTCGATAACTAGCAAAGTTAAGGCTTTACTCGCAATGAAAGAAAAAACTGTTAGTAATTATGCTAATTTTACAGGCAGAACACAGGCAAATGTCAGCAATAAAATTTCAAGAAATTCATGGAATGTACAAGATTTTTTATTGCTCGCACAATTTACTAATACAAAATTAGCTTTCCTTGACGAGAAAAATGAACCCTTAATTGTATTTACGAACGAAGATATTGAAAAAAAATAACGGATATCACGTATTCGTTATTTTTTATCTTGTATTAGTAATGTTTTGTGTTATAATATATATGTCATCGCAAGGTGACAGGAGGTAAGGCTATGCCACCTCATTATTACAGCATCCAACAGCTTAAAGTGGCAGAACGTAAACTAGTAGGCATCCAAAGGCTAACACATCACAATGATGGAAATCACGTACATAGTTGTACTGATTTTCTTGATCAGGGAACTGAGAAAGAAGTAACCTGAGGATTGCCGAACGTTTATGAAAAAAAGGAAGTCGATTGGTAGTCGCTTCCTTTTTCTGTTGCATTGGCATCCGCCAAGGCACACATCACATTAATATTATACCATGAATAAAGAAATTTACAACATGGATTTTTTCCTATACCTCGAAAAATTTTTTTCTTGCTACAGGTGACCCACTCCGTGAAAAATCCATTTAAAACTTAAACAGTCGTTTAAGCTTGGAAAAGATAGAAAGAACAGTAACAGCTTTCCAGTAAATCATTTTTAGCACACGCACACAGGATACCTCCTTTCTGGTGAGCATCACTTTTCAAGTGATGGCATGTTCATTCCCGATCATTTTTTCAAAATGACCGCTCTTAAACATGGTCAGGTCAGTCTTCATCATCCCTCTGTATCATATAACGAGCGTAAGAACATGAGCCATCCACGAATTGCGATTCAAATTCGCATGCACACACACATTCCCCAAGCTGTTTCTGCTGTAAGTATTCTTCATATTCCTCATCCGTAAGATACAATACATCCGGCTTTTTCAACCCGCGAGATGCCCAGTAAAAACGTTTTCCTTTTTCGATAAAGTCTGTTTCTAGCGTTTTGTACACGTATTTTGTTATGTACGTTGCGACATCACCAATCTTACCGATTGCAGTAATATCAATCCAACCGTATTGCCATACCTCCATAAGTTCATCACGATCAATGTAAGGGAGGTTAAACACAATCAGATGCATATGCAAACGCTCTGTGTTTTCCTTGCCACGCTCGATTATCGCAATATATTCAAAGCCTTTACCGTACTTGTAAACAAAACGCTCTTTAAAGCGCCTAAATGCCAGAACCAAATCATCCCGTGTCAACTCTGTACCGTCTTCTTTGTCCGCAAAGGTCAGCGTCAAGAATTTATCTTTGTGCGGCCACTGTCCCACATTGGCATTTACAAGCCGTCTGATTTTCTGCTTGATTTTCGCCACATCCGACATCCTGCGACCTCCATCACTCTTATCTGTCAACGTGGCATCCTCTGATTTTAAATCCTGTTCCTGCGGTTCAGTCTCAAAATCATTAGATGCAACTGGTTTATCGTCTGTTCCCAATTTCTTGCGTTGTCTTTCTTCGTACTCATAGACTTCTGTTTCATCGCCAGACGCGATTATCTTGTGGCTAAATTCTTTTATCATGTCGTGTTCTCCTCCATCTTCATTTTCCGACTAAAGTTCGCTACTATCTTGACAAGGGAAGTAGCACGGCTTCGCCGTGCATAGCGAACGCTCCGCTTTTGCCTGAGGGCACAGCGTCGCTATGCTAACTACACCGTGGTACTACCTGGATCAGCTGTACTTAAGTACGCACTTTCAATGTCATCACACAGAGGGATAGAAAGCACATGGTAATCGTTACCCAGCTTTAACCGTCCTTTGCCTACAGTAAGTCCCTTGATATCGGTATCATCGAAAATCATTTGATATGCTGTTTTAGATGCTGTCCCCATGACAAGCTTAAACTCAAAGTTATCACGTACAGCCGTAGGGATGTAGTCACTGTGGGCGGTCTGCATAGTAATCACCAAGATATAACCAGCGGCACGACCTAGCCGTACTATCGTACCTATTTCCTCCGATAGTGCTGTTCTTTGTTTTTTGTCTAATGCTCCCGCAATCACCTGATATTCATCCACTATCAAAAAAACAGGATTCATGTTTTTATCCTGTTTGTAGTTATTTATGGTCTTTGCCCGCATTTCCATGATACGTTCCTGCATAGCTGTTTTAAACCTTTTGATGGTGTCAAGTACAGTTTCATAGTTTGCCCCTGTGTAGGGCAGGTAATTACTAAACGCCTTTGTATACTGGTTGTAATCAATGCATTTACCGTCAATCATCCATACGGACACGCTGGCACTCAATAAGCCGTTGATCAGATAATATATAAAGGTAGTTTTCCCTTGTCCTGTTTCTCCCAGAATCAGCGCATGGGGATGTTTAGAGTAGTCCCAGTTAAATATCCCCTGATAGTCTGTACCCACAGATACACTCGTCCTGCTTGCCTTAAATTGCATGATAGGCGGAAAGTCCAGTATGATGTTAAAGACCCCGCAACCGTCACGGAATGCGTATGGAGTGGTACTATACGTATAGTTTTCTATCTGCTTGCGGTAGTTATCATAAACGTTGTCCGTTGCTTTCTTCATAAAACGGACTTTCACAGCAATAGATCGGGGACTACTCTTATACCATGCCTTTATGTTCCAGTTACCATCTTTATCCTTGTCACCGTAATTCTCGCAGGCACAGCGCAATTCATTGACGATACGCAGTTGTTCCTTGTAAGTATTAAAATCTTTATGCAAAAGCTTGTAGATAGGGTAGCGAATGCCCATTGACGGTATGTGCACCATCCAGTACACCCAGTTTGGCACGGAAAACATTGTTACACGTTTATACATACATCACCCTCCATACTTCTTTAAAAGCGTTTCTACTGCCTTTATATCCTTTTGCTGTAAGTCATATTCTTTTTGCAGCTTTTCAGCCTTTGCTTTCTTCTTGTCCAGATCAGTAGATAACTTTTCCTTTTCATCCCCCTTTGCTTTTGACAGGGCAGTATTCAACTGTTTTATTTCTTCTGTAAGTTTTTGTAGTTCTTTGTATTTTACTTCCTGCTCCTGTTTTTGCTTTATCAAATCGTTTTTCTGACTGTCTAAGGAGGTTAAAAAGTCTTTGCCCTTATATTCAATCGCAGACACCTGTACATTCCTGTAATCAATATTAAAAGGTATCGTGATATTGTCTTTCTGTTCCACGTTTACAGTGATGTACCACCAATCCTCAGGCACTCGTATCTGTAGCAATACCTTACGGTGTTCTATCACCTGACTATCTCCGGATTTTGATAAATCGCCCTTAATGATTTCAATAGGTAATTTTCCGTTATAATCAGGGGATGTGCAGTAATAATTTACATCATATTTTTTATCATTTGATAAATGGCTTTCTGTCAGCTCCATCTCCAGAATGCCTTTCTCTTTATCATAAAGAATTCTTTCAGGCTTCGTTATTTCCCGCATAGAAAAGGTCATTACTGTACTGTCATAACTCATGATCTCTCTATCATCAGGCATCCATAATTTGCTTGTAGCAAGTATCAGCGTAAATGCTATTACTATGATGCTCCCTATGATCAAAGGCTTGTTATAGCCGTCTCTCAGCACAATATACTTGCTGTTCACATTCAGTTTCAGTTTCTTCATTGTTCCTCTCCTTGGTCATTATATATTTAATGCTGTATATATCCGTCTTATCTATCGTGGTAACTTCGCCGTCTGCTGTATCCATGACCATAAATTTTATACGCTTATCCTTTGTATAAAATACTTTGTATATCTCGCATTCTCTGATTACACATCCTACTTTAACATTGATCAGATCATTTTCCTGTAACAGGTCATACGGCTCAGCAGCTACACTTATTATTTGATGATATGTCACATTGAGAGCATAACCTGTTTTCAGATTTCTCACGATCACAAATCTATCCATAATATAATCAGCCTGAAAGATACCACTATACGTACGTATATATTTATCCTTTGTTATCGGTACAGGTCTAAGCTTTTTCTTACGCTTATTTTCTTCCTGTGGTATTCCAAGATAAGACAACACTTCATTTCTACGTTTCATTTCCAGTTCACTTCGCTCTATTGCTGTAAGTTCTGTGATATCGTTCTGAAACATATTTCCTTGTTTTATCATTCCTCGTTCTTCACCTCGCAAAGTCCTTTGATATATTCACATGGATTTACCAGATTTTTGTCTGCACCTATAGCAACGACATTCTTGTGTATCTCTAAATGTAAATGAGCACCTGAGCTGTTTCCGCTGTTACCTGACAGACCGATCAGCTGACCCTGTGTGATCTTTTCACCTTTTTTCACCCTGACCTCTGATAAATGGCACTGTAAGATATATATGGTATCCATACCTTTCTGTACTTTATACAACACGTAATTTCCTGCACCATACATATCATCCATACCGCATTGATTACCGATATATCCACCGTCAGGAGGGCATCCAGTTCCTGCAATCATAACTTCACCATCTTCTATCGCATACGTTCTTGAGCCGTATTTCACACCTAAATCCAAACCTGCATGAAACGTACCATCTGAACGATAGGGGAATCCACTCGTTACGGAATATGTGTTTTTATCAAGAGGTAAACCGCCTTGTCCCATCTGGCAATCATCAGATATAGACACAAGAGCAAGCTGTGCAAACTGATAATCATTTTCCTTGAATTTATCCTTGTTCCTATCTAATTCCTGATAGGTCTTCGCTGTAGCCACTGAGTGCTCCATGTTATTGTTTCTTAAATAATCAAAATAATCAGCTGTAAACTTGTATGCTTGTATATAGGTCATTACATCATAGTCCATTTTCTTTTCCGTGGCATACTCAATAAGCTTATTGATCTTTTTTCCAATCTCTGCCACATCCTGCTTCTTATCCATGCTGTAGATGCCAAGCACAGCATTTACATACTTTTTATCTATTAAATACTGTTCTGCAGTATTACGCATCTTTTCTGTTTCTTCATCCTCAAACTTCGTTTGCCAGTCATATTTACAAGCTTTCACCACCGTTGTCTGAGAATCTTCATTTGCAAAAATATTCCCGATCTGCTGTAGCAGTCCAAATATACATATGAATATAAACACTGGAACAAGCAACAATAGCAGAAGAATCTTTTTCACTATGCGCCACCACCATAATAGCTGCGTTGAAATGGTGTCACTAGACTGGTAAACGGTATTTTTATATTGTCATTCAATATAGCCATAAACTCACGTGAGCCGTCTGTATTCTTTTTCTGCCTACTGATTTTCAATAGATCATTATCTGTTAAAGATGGGATCAATTCGCCAAGTGCGGAAAGGGAAGACCCTCCAACCTCACCGATATATTTATGCACTGACAGCTCAAACAGTTCTGTCAAAAGGTCACCATTATAGCGCATACCTTTTTCAAAATCTTTTGTAGCATGAATAACATAACTGAATCCGCTGAATGCCTTACGAGCATATACTACCAGAGAGCGGCAACGTTCCAAAAATGAACGAGATACTGCACATTCCATAAATTCATCCACAAGGCAATCACAGGTATATAACGGTTCACTCAACTGGTATATCTTGATACCTTTTTCTTTCATCACGTTTTCGTTATGAATCTTATTAAGATAAAATCCATAGCTGACATAATTCAAAAACATTTCCATATAGCTAGCTTTTACGATCTTATCACTATTGTTTTGTAAGAACGAAAAGTCAAAACATAAGCTTCTGGTAAGGTCAAATTCTATGTTTGTTCGTTCATTGAAAAGCATACCGTAATCTTTTATCATGGTTTCCATGCATAATTCCAGCACATAAATATCAGATTGCTCTATACCTCTGAATAGCTCTCCCTTGATATCATCCTTTAGTTTTTCATATACATCAGAAAGTACGAACCAATCATCATTCTTTAAATCATTGATATTCTTTCCGAGGTAAACATCATAAAAATTTCTAATACTTCGTTTAAACTGCATAATCACTGTTTTGTCGTTTCTTGCATCCAACTTGTTAAAGGATACAAAGGTAGTCACGACACTATCCAGTTTATTAGTTATATCCAATTTGTTAATAATGCCATCAGAACTTTCCGTGTAAAACATTTGCAGGAAATTAACATACGTATTTTCATTTATGGATGCAATCGGGATATTCAGCATCCGACAATAATCACGATACTCGTTATGAATATCAAAAATATATTGTATATGATTACCACGTACCTCCATGCCCTCAATCATACGTTTTACAAGTGCAGACTTTCCACCACCTGTTTTAGACATAAACACTTTACCGTAACTCGTATAATCGAATAAAAATGGATTAGGAGCAAGCAGACCATTTCCTGTTCTTCCGATCAGTACGCAATTCTTGTCTATGTGATTGATTTCTGAACGCATCATCATATCGCTCACGGTGGAAGATGCAACCATTTTCTTTACAGGGTTATCAAGAGAAGTCAGTGCTTTATAATCGGAATCCATATCATTAAGTTGCACATATCCCCGCATCTTCATCCTATTGAGCTGATTTTCAGTGAATAATAGATTTTCGTCCAATTCTTCTTTTGTATTACCAAATACATAAACACGCAATGTCAGCATTTTTACTGTTTCTTTTGATTTATCTATATAACTATCAAACTGTAAAAGCTGATTCTTGTTCTTACTTGCTTTCCGTGCCTTTGTATATTTCTTGGTTTCGTCCAGATCACCGTCCTGTTTTTTGATTGCACGTTCGATACGTATATCATAGTCCATTTGATTAACAGATGATACATCCACCTTAACAAATACATTTTTATTTCCGATCAGCTGATTAACGAATCCCATATAGCTTTCTTCCGGAAAATCAAATATCTGTAAACAGGTAAAATACTTGTTACCATTTAAATAATAATTCTCATGAAAAGATAGATTACCATGTGCGCAAATCTCTTTCAGCATTTCATAATTCGTATGATCTATCTTTATTTTCCTTATCTGTTCTCGCATGTTTTATCTCCTTAAATTTTTAGAACATATATAAGCCTTTTCGCCTTTTGAAATATAAGCACTATCTTTTAAAATACTATCCACACAAGCAACAGCATAATTTTCGATAATGCTTTTTTCTACTGATCTATCTATCTTAACAATACCTTGATTCCAAATAGCTTGTAATTCCTTACATGTGATATAGGATAAATCAAAAAACAAACACTTTATATATAAATTCTTTTGACCATGAATAAAAAAAGCAATATATTCAAAATCTTCATATCTATCATACAATCTTCTACAAAAATTTCTAAATATCCAAACAGCTTCCTTTCTCTCATGTAGTTCGTTAAATGTCAGAGTAGCCAATAAATCAGGAATAATATGATTTCCTACATTAGCATTGATTAATTTTTTTAATCTTTTTTTCGTGCATTTCACTGAACGTTCAGTTCTCATATAGACTTCATTATTTTTATTCATAAAATACTGCTCCTTATATGATTTCATTATTCAGCATTTCCAGAAGATGCATAGATTCATCATAATCACATTCATGTACGTTCATGATCTGCTCAGCTGTCTTTATAAATTTATTGATATCTGATTCCTGTATCATCATGACGATAGTCACATACTTTACTTCGTTATAAAACCTCATAAGTTTTAAATTTTCCTCTATTGTTCTTCTGCGGGACAGGGAAGTTTCTCTGCTTAAGATACTTTCATAGAAATCAATGTTATCCTGTAAGTTATATTTACTTTCCTGTGGAAACATGATTGCATAGTCTTCACTCAAGATATCCTGAATCTGTGTTAGACCTTTCTTATTAAAGATATCTGTTTCTTTTTCCATCCCATTCGGTTCTTTAAAATGCAACTTAAACAATTTATATCTCTTTTCATCACGAGTTACAAAGTGCTGGTCCTGATAATTGATCACACCACTGTTATCTACAGATTGTTTTCTTAAAAAATCACGTTGTCTATTTTCCGCTTTACGGAATACAGCAGTTTTGTATTTCCATATTGCCTTAAAGTCCTTGATTATGTTAAATAATCTTTCTTTTACTGGTAAATGCTCTTTTTCTGGCTTTGCTTTGTTCCAAAACTTTTTTATTTCCATGAATGTTTTGACCTCCATTTTAGCAATTTATTGATCTCAAACTTAATAAAAACGGCTATCCTTTGATAACCGTTCTTACCTTTGTTTTTATTGTTTGGTATTATCATATATCCAATTACAAAAATAACGAGTATACCAAATAACCAGTTCAATCTGCTCGAAATATATTTTCCTAGGAATGTATCGAAAACCATATAGACCATAAAAATAATAATTGCGATTTCCAATCCGATTCCATTATCCTGCATCCCATTAGTTTTACTATCTTTTGGTATGAGCGCCATGTTCGACATCCTCCCTTTTTACTTTATATCTAAAAGTGTTCGTATAAAATTTACACTGTTTATCACATTTTACCCAGTAACGGCTAATATGTTCATGTGTATATAGTCCGCACATTTTACATTTTGGTTTATTTACAAATGGCATTCCTTATTTCCTCCTGTTTCCATATGACTTATATTTCTTGCGGTGTTCTTCCTGCCGTTCAGCACTGAAATTCTGTGCTTCAGCTGACAAATCAATATCAGGTAAATCTTCAAGCTCTTTTAAAATATCTGCAAATTCATCAACACTATCCCTCATTTCTGTATATTGAGTTTTTGCATTGCTAAACTGTCCGTACATTTCAGCGACATCACGGCGAGTATAACTATTATCTTTATTATATTTTTCCAGAGCATCACCAAAAGTATAAACATCATTTATTTCATTTGCTATATCCATTGGAATAGTTGCTGTTTTACCTTCAAATTCCATATTATAACTTCCTGATTATTCTGCCTGATTAAATACATTATTCAATGTTTCATCAAATGATTCATTAAATAATTCAGAATCATGATCAGGTTCATATAATTCACCATTGATCACATTATTATCACCGATCACATTATCGCCAGTAAAGCCATTTACAATATTGTTGTTTCCTATGACAGAATCTTTTACGCCATGCATGCCTTTTGCATCTAAATTATCCGTTTTTGATGATCGTTCCATATCCTGTTCAGTTTCCAGATTCTTTTTAAATTGTTCCATATGATCTGGTTTATTACTCTGCTTTTTCATATCCTGCTGTTCTCTTTGCCGCTCATAAAATTGTTCAGGTCTATTTGATTTTACAGATATATTTCCATCTTCGTCACCAACAAACTTCGCATTTTCCACCGGGTGCATCCGTCCGTCACTTGTATCATCATTACCTAAAAGCTTCGTAACATCATTAGAATCATAGTTATCAGCAAAATCTTTCATTTCATTAGCAAACATTTCATTGTATTCAGTATTCCTACGATCACTTGATGCATCTATCAAATCATTAGCCTTAATACCTAATATAGCTGCACCATCTGCAATTTTTTCAGCACCTGCACCAATCATATTTGCACCACTGGATGCCAGTGCACCTGCTCCTCTTGCAATGCCTTTACCCATGCGCCAGAACCTTTGTCCTGCAAATAAAGATTTCATCATAAACTTACTTCCATCATCAACGCCGAGAGCATCATTAAAATAGCTATCACCTATAATAAGACCCATACCAAGAGCAAACAAGACAATCACTGTCAATAACCAGTTATCGAACGTAGTGTTTTGTATAAGCGCCTGTGAGATCACTGTATAAAACATCATACTGAAATACAATATACACATAGCTAACAGATTATTACCACCTGATGCATATATCTTTCCCACGTATTTTAAATCTGCATAACCACGTATCATGAACAGAACACCCGTTGTTTTGATTTTCAGCCATTCTGCAATCAAAAATCCAAGTTTAAACATTGCAAGCAGATTGATGATAAACGTCACAAGCAATGTAAAATTCAAAGCATAATAATCTGTGAAATATGAATACCACCTTTCATCACCAAATCCTGCAATACCATTTGATAATTTTTTTGTTTCCAGACCATTACCTTTATTCACATATTTTGTATTCAGCACATCACTGCTTATCGTTTGGCTCTGATCGAAGCCGTCAAGATCAAAAGTTTTATAATCAGATAATCTAAACACTTTCTTTTCTTCAATAGATTTTTGTATATCTATTGTATTTTTTTTGTACATAGATTCTGATAATGTATCACTTGCATCTTTCCCAATTATCACATCGATCTCTCCGAGTAATGCTGTCTTTAATTCAAAGCCCCATCCCATCACTGTTAAAAATATAGACATACAAATAGCAGTCATGACTATATTATAAAAAAATTCCAATGGGCTTTTAAGCTTCAAAATATTCAATATTGCAATTACGGCAATAGCTAAAGGTATCAACACATACAATATCTGTTTCATATTTGCTCCAACATTTTTGACTGGTTTTAGCTCAAAAATATCCCAATTTGCAAGTGTTGTAAATCCGTCATTCGCCAGATCCAACAACATACCTAAAAATTTATAAATAAAGTATCCTATGGATCGTAAGATACCTACGAACATATCACCGAACGATAGACTGCTTTTTTCCATAACTTTGTATACTTCTTTTGGTACATCCGTGATATCATAATCAGCTCCATGTACGATACATCCTAAAAATAAAAAAGATATCAGTATACACATTATAATCACTGATACCTTATGTTTTTTTATAAACTGCATCATATACCTCCTGCAATTACCGTATGTGGTCTATATCCTTGTGACAGCAGCCATATGATAAGTACAATCAGTACCATAAACAGCATATAATAAAATATCTTTTCTTTCATGTTCCTTTTTCCTCCTAACCTTTTAAAACAACGGTTCATGACCATTATTTTAAAAGACTAGCTGTTTATAGCCAGCCTTTACAAACCTTTTACAAATGACCCGATTGTAGTACGCTTCTTTATAATAAAGATTCCTATAGCACCTATAACGAATATTGTACCCGCAAGTTTTTTCTTTTGAAATACAAGTAAAGCACCGCAGATAACGACAAGTAAAATGGCAATCGGTAATGTCATTGTATCTACTTCCGAACCAATTTTATTCACTGGTGCCTGGACCAATTCGCCGACCTGAGCATGACCGATCGTCATTGTTGACATAAAAGATAGACCAGTAACATAGGCAAACATTAGCTTTTTAAGTAATGATTCTCGGTATTTGTTTATATTCTTAATCATAGTTTTTTTTCCTTTCTTGTTCCAAAAAAACAGTTATATCGCAAAATGTAGTAAAACAATAAGGATTCTCAATAATATAAGGT
>SKEY01002232.1_pt1 | contig 21122 bp, 18 predicted proteins | sample 4843871 | NCBI WGS metagenome assembly SKEY01 (sample SAMN11008797, study PRJNA524170) | human gut metagenome | biome: Human fecal sample; material: Feces; isolation source: fecal sample from pouch patient p36 | host: Homo sapiens | place: Israel: Tel-Aviv | collected 2016-12-04 | reverse complement strand
AATAATACCTCAGCTATTAATAATCAATAACTAATTATTAATTATTTACAACCCTTAATGCTCTCTTGGTAAGCTCTTCTGCCAGATGACTTCTGTATTCAGCACTTCCACGCATATTACTCTCTGTAGAAACATTTTCCCTTACATATCTGGCGAAGCTCTCTATAGTCTCATCATTTACTACGCCCTTAAGAATACCTTCCTTATCTTCTACAACAACAGCTCTTCCCGGTCTTGCACCTATGCATATATTATATTCACCCGAACCGCTAAAGCCCACGCCAGCACAGGTAAGAACCGGAAGGTCTGTTTCTGTTATTCTTACTGCCTCATAAAACATCTTGACTGGCTTTTTCTTAACTATAATGCTTACAATAATATCCCTGTCATAGCTTTTTGCCGCATACTCCTTTAGGGAAACTATTCCACCCTTATATAATTCAACGTATGAATCAAGTCCAATTAATAATGTAAGAACATCAGAAAATCCATATCTTCCATATATGCTTCCACCAACTGTTGCAAGATTTCTAAACTGCACGCCAACTATATGCCTTAGTGCTTCCTTAGCGCAGCCATTCGTATACTCATTAAACCCCTTATGGTTTTCCAACTGTCTTAGTGATGTCATACATCCAATCTTAAATTCTTCTTCTGTCTCTTCAATCTTATCAAGTCCCAGTCCTGACATGTCAATCGCGGTATTGATTCTGTTATCACCCATACGCATCCACATCATGCCGCCGACAATTCTGTTAGCCTTCTTCTGGTTAAGCTCGTAGGCCTCTTCAATACTTTCTACTTTCTTATAATTCTGTATATTAAGCATAAAAACTCCTCATTTTGATCATACTTATGCCAGAAATAAAAGTCCTGCTGTGCAGCTCAAACAACCTTTAACCTTTTTTCTGACCGCTTCTTAATTACATCATAATATAACTATACTGACTTGTAAAAGCCTTGTCAATCTGATAAAATTCATTCGCGCACTTGTTTTAACTGTTGCTGTCAGATATATTCTGGCCAACATAAAAAATGTGTAAAAATAAAGTAGAAATGAGGATAAATATGAAGAATTTTAAAAGATTAACTGCTTTAGTCCTTGCAGTGCTCATGCTTATATCAACTGTAGCATGTGGCAGTTCTGCTGCAAACGACAGTACTACACAGGCTGCTTCAACATCAGCCTTTGATGTCATGTCACAATTCAACGAGGTAAGCACAAGCTACCCTCTTACTGTTACCGACCAGGCAGGACGAACAGTAACTTTTGAAAAAGCACCTGAAAAGATTGCTTCATCTTACTATATCTCTACAAGTCTTCTCCTTGCACTTGGATTAAAGGATAAGCTTGTGGGAATCGAAGCTAAGGCTAATACACGAAACATCTATAAGCTTGCAGCTCCATCCATTGTAAGTCTCCCTAATATGGGAACAGCTAAGGAATTCAACACAGAAGCCTGTGTTGCAGCAGCACCTGATGTTGTATTCCTTCCTATGAAGTTAAAAAAAGCTGCAGATACACTTGAAGGTCTTGGTATCAAGGCTGTTGTTGTTAATCCTGAGGATGCAACGCTCCTTAAGGAATGTATAACACTTGTTGGTAAAATAACTAACACAATCGGACGCTCTGATGCACTTAACAATTCTATCGATACATTTTTAGCTGATAATAAAGCCAAGCTTGCAGGTGAGAGCACTCCTTTAGTATATCTTGCGGGCAACAGCTCTGTTCTTTCAACAGCCGGAAGCAAGATGTATCAGAACACATTACTTAGCAATGCAGGCGGAAAGAATGCAGCCTCTGAGCTTACAGATACTTACTGGGCAAATGTTTCATATGAACAGCTTCTTGCCTGGAACCCTGATTACATTATAATAGCTGCCGATGCAACTTACTCAGTAGATGACGTTATAAATGATGCTAATCTTGCAGACTGCAATGCTGTTAAGAATAAAAAGGTTGTAAAACTTCCTGGTGATATAGAAGCATGGGATTCACCTGTACCAGCAAGCTTCTTAGGAAGCATATATATTGCCTCTGTTCTTCATCCAGAAAAGGTTACTAAGGATTTCTATGAAGAATGTGTAACTAAATTCTATGAAAGCTTTTATGGATTCACACCTGCTAAATAAGGATGATTTATGTTCAAAAATACTTCTAATTACCAGAACAAAATTATACTTTTATCAGTCATACAGGTACTGCTTCTTATAGTAGTACTTGTATGGTCTGTCATTACCGGACAGTATCCACTCACATTAAAGAGCTTACTGTCTGGTGATACTATGTCTATTATGGTCTTTAAAAGGCTCAGGCTTCCCCGCGCCCTTATGGGTGTTATAGGTGGTTTTGGGCTTTCAATATCAGGTTATATATATCAGCTTATATTTAAAAACCCTCTGGCATCTCCCGATATCGTTGGCGTTTCCTCCGGTGCAAGTGCCGGTGCTGCTCTTGCAATAGTCGCAGTTTCTGCTTCTGTTCCAGTCATCTCCATATCTGCTTTTATCGGAGCTGTTACAGCACTCATAATAACTCTGCTTACGGCTTATCTTGTCCCTGGCAGAAACAGTTATACTATCGTGCTTGCCGGTATAGCTATTCATTCTGTGGCACAGACTATACTTATGTTTCTAAAGCTTGCTGCAGATCCTGAAAAACAACTTGCTTCAATCGAATACTGGATTATGGGAAGCCTTAATGGTATTTCAAGAGACAGCCTTGCTATTCCATTTCTCACGACACTTACCGGCTTTATTATAATGGCTTTGTTATACAGACAGATTCTCATTCTCTCTACAAGTGAAGAGGAAGCTGTATCACTAGGTGTACATGTAACAAGTCTGCGTTTTATCATATTAATGCTTGCTACATTAGTAGTATCATCAATAATATGTGTTACGGGGCTTATAAGCTTTATCGGACTTATCGCACCTCATATTGCCAGACTTCTTACAAAGCGTAATGACATATTTACATACATAACAAGTGGCTTCACAGGAGCTATTTTACTGACACTTGCTGATATACTGGCAAGAAGTGTATCCCCATCAGAGCTGCCAGTCAGTATATTTACCTCACTTCTTGGTGCTCCACTGCTTATCATTCTGCTTATCAGAGCTAATAAAAAGGAGGCGTTATGATGTCCGATTTATTCAATAATACATTTTCCGCAGACGGAATATCAGTATATTACGGCAGCACCTGTGCGGTTGATAACGTAAGCTTTGACCTTATGCCTGGACAGCTTAATGCTGTTATTGGCAATAACGGCTGTGGTAAAACCTCTCTTATTAAGGCCATCATGGGACTTATAAAACACAACGGAAAATGTCAGCTTAATGAACACTTACTTGAAAACCTCTCTGTTAAAAAAAAGGCACAGCTCATAAGCTACATTCCCCAAAGAAACAATCTTACTATAAGCATGACCGTCAGGGATGTATGTCTGCTTGGCTTCAATCCTCATATGCACATACTTGGAGGCTACACCACAGATATGCTCAGGCGTGTGGATAAAGCTATTGATATGGTTGGACTTAAGGGTTTATACGAATCAGACTTCTTAGCTTTAAGCGAAGGGCAGAAGCAGTTATGTATTCTGGCACGCACCATAATAGAGGCTTCCCCACTGCTTCTTCTCGATGAACCGGATAGTGCACTTGATTTTTCTAACCGTCATCTTCTTATGCAGCACATAAGAAGTATTGTATCCGATGGCAGATGCGCCCTAATGTGTATTCACAGCCCTGAGCTTGCTTTAGAATACTGCGATAATATACTTCTTATGAAGTCTGGGACAATCCTTAGCACCATTAATACACATACAGACTCTCTTGATATTATTAATGAAAAGATGTCTCTTATATATGATAATATTAATGTCATTGAATGTACTGACATTAACCATAAAACCCACCGCGTAGTTGTGGCATTATAGACCTATACCTATACTGCGTATAAATGTCTATTCTCACCAGACACACATACGTTATAAAATCATTTAGTGAAACGAGGTGACTTATTTATTCTATGGATAATTGTTATTTAGATGCTTTGGCTGTAATTACATTTTTTAAGATGTCAGATAAAAAACATCTTTTTATTACGGGAGACCGGGGAAGTGGCAAATCATATCTGTTAAACAACATTTTAAACCAGCTTGAAGAAACTATGGATATGTCTGATTTTTTCAATTTCAATTATCTGATAAGCCGCAGAACAGACACACCAGAAGTTGTTATTAAATCCAATCTTATAGATGATGGAAAAGAATATGTGATTGGCAGACCACGTACACTCACTCCTGTTTCCCCTAAAAAAGGCAACAACATGACCTCCGTAGAGGATGGCTTTATTAACTGCGCCTGTCCTGCCATTATGAAGCATCTTATGACCTCTGCTGATAGTGTATTTGTTATTGACGAGCTTGGTTATCTGGAAAGCTCCTGTATCCCTTTTCAGGAGAACATTAAAAGTCTTCTTGATAACTCACGCGTATTAGCGGTCATCAGAAAACAATCCACAGAATTTCTTGACAGTATTAAAAGCAGATCTGATGTACTTTTAATCGATATTGATAATACCTTCAGCTCTATTTCGTGCATTATTATGGCATCCGGTATGTCAAAAAGATTCGGTACCAACAAGCTTTTAGCCTCCTTCAACAACAACACTCTCTTTGAAAATGCGATAAATATAAGCCACTTTGTAAGCTTTGGTAAAACTCTTGCCGTAACCCGTCATGATGAGCTTGTACAGATATGTGAACGGGAACATATACATTGCATTAAACACAATATGCCTTACAGAAATGATATGGTACGTCTTGGTGTTTCACGTATTCTAAAGGAAACTAACAGACACAAAAGCTGCTGCACCCAAGGGATATTATTTCTTCCATCAGACCAGCCGCTTATCACTAAGACAAGCCTTCAGCTGCTGTGCCTTTTATTTATTTACTACAACAGCAGTTATTTTGCTTGTAACAGCACAGATAAATCCAGCAATGCCAATAATAATTATTTCAATAATAATAGTAAGATATGCCGTCTTGCTTTTAATGGAACTCCTGGTTCTCCTGTAATATTCCCAGCCAGATATTATGATGAACTGATGAATCTTCCACAAGGCAAGGGTGGCGGTTTTATTGCAAAAAAATATCCTGCACAGGTTGTTTTAGTTCCTGCACAGGATGAATATGAATTATATGATATTGATACTCCTGATGACCTTATTCGTCTTTCCCGGTATCTTCGCTAATTGCTGTACCTTATTTAGTTACAGCCTTTTCCTTTATTGTTGCTGCTTCTTCTGAAACAACTTCTTTAACCGTTTCCTCAGCTTTATCCTTAGGAAGAATTATGTTAAGTAATATTGCTACAAATGCTGCTGGAACAATACCAGACTCACCAAACATAAGCTGTACTGCCTGTGGTGTATGTGCAAGGATTGCAGGGCTTACACCCATACCATAGCCTACACCAAGTGCAACCGATACAATAGAAAGCCTTCTTGCATCAAGCGGCTCCTTAGTGATAAGCTGGATACCACTTACAATAATTGATGAGAACATCATAACTGCCGCACCACCAAGTACTGACTGTGGCATGATTGATATTAATGCTCCAAGCTTAGGAATAAGACCACATAATATAAGGAATACAGCACCAGATGCAAGTGCAATTCTGTTAACAACCTTAGTCATTGCAACAAGGCCAACATTCTGGCTGAATGATGTATTAGGAAGCACACCGAAAAGTGCTGCAAGCGATGAACCTAAACCATCACACATAACTCCGCCTGAAAGTTCTTTATCTGTCGCTTCTCTTCCTACTCCACCGACCATAACACCTGATATATCTCCAACAGTTTCTACTGCTGTTACAACAAACATAACAAGCACAGGAAGTATTGCTCTTAAGTCAAACACTGGCTTAACTGGCATGAACTTAGGAATCGCAATCCACTTAGCTTCTGCAACCTTATTCCAGTTAAGTACCCATGACTTAGTATATTCAACTCCCTCAGCATTAACTGCTGTATGTGGAAGCACACAGCCCATAATAGCTGCTACAATATAACCAACTATAATTCCAATCAGTATAGATGATGAACTAAGATATCCCTTTGTCCAGTGCTTAACGAATAATATAACAATAAGCACAACAAACGCCAGAAACAGATTCTCTAATGAGCCAAAGTCTTTAGCCCCGTTTCCACCACCGAATGAATTGATACCAACAGAAATAAGTGACAGTCCAATAGAAAGCACAACAGTTCCTGTTACAACTGATGGGAAAAATCTTCTTAAAGGCTTAATAAATGCACCAAGCACAGTTTCAAAAAGACCACCTATAATGGATGCTCCCATAATTGCACCATAGGCTAATACTCCGCCTCCCATAACCTTTGTTATACTGCTGAATACTCCGATAAATCCAGAGCTTGTACCCATAATAATAGGCACCTTGCCTCCAACAGGTCCAATTGAAAACAACTGTATAAGTGTTACAATACCAGCTATAATCATAGCATTCTGTAAAAGTGCAACCTGAATAGATGCATACTCACTTCCTGCTCCAATACCACAGGCTCCTGTAATAATAAGCAACGGTGTAAGATTTCCTACAAACATCGCCATAACGTGCTGAAGTCCAAGTGGTATCGCCTGTTTTAATGAAAGCTTTCCATTAAAATCATATGCCTCCGGCATAAGTTCTTTTATTTTTTTCATATATCCTCCGGTATATTAACCATAATCTATCTGTTATTAATCTCATATGAAGAAGGTCTAGGGAAAATCATTATTCAAGTACTGATTTTCCTTAGACCTTCCTTCTGTATGACCTACGCTTATTATCTCTGCACATCAAATGAAGCATTATTCATAAGTCGTTTAATCTGGTCAACGCTTGTGATGTTAGTATCGCCGCGGATAGCGTGCTTCATTACTGAAGAAGCTACTGCGAAATTGACGATATCTTCGTGCTTCCAGTCATTCTGCATAAGAGCATAGATAAGACCAGAAGAGAATGCATCTCCACCACCAACACGGTCAACAATCTCAAAATTGAGTGTCTTGCTTTCGTAAGTCTTTCCGTCAGCATAGTAGAAAGCCTTAAGAGAGTTATTACTTCCTGAATGAACATAACGTACTGTTCTTGCAATTGCTTTCATATGGTACTGCTCATCAATAGCCTTGAATACTCTGTCCATATCCTCAAATGATGGATCCATAGTAAGGCCGTCCTTAACATCTGTACCATCTGCATTGTATACATGGATAGGCTCAATACCTATAAGTACATCTACATATGGAAGATATCTGCTGAGTACATCCCTTGCTGTTTCAAAAGACCATAATGTACTTCTGAAATTAGGATCAAAGCTTACCGTAAGTCCAAGCTTCTTAGCTGCCTTGATAGCCTTATCTATAAGACGACGGCAGTTATATGAAAGAGCTGGTGTGATGCCACTTAAATGTAACCAGTCATAATCCTTTAAGATGTTCTCAAAATCTACATCCTTATAATCATATTCAGCAAATGCTGAGCTTCCTCTATCATATATTACCTGTGAAGGTCTTACTGAAACACCTTCTTCAAGGTAATAAAGTCCCATTCTTCCGTCAGACTTGATAATGTGCTTAGTGTGTACATCATTAGCCTTAAGGTAGTTGATACAAGACTTACCAAGGTCTGTGTTAGGTAATACTGTAAAAAATGTTGAATCTACACCAAGGTTAGCGAGTGAAACTGCTACGTTGGCTTCTGCTCCACCATAGTTAACTATGAAATTGTGGGTTGTAACTATCTTCTCATAGTTAGGTGGTGACAATCTTAACATCAATTCGCCAATTGCTATGAACTTCATACGTGCCTCCATCTATCATTAAACTTTAAACCTGATATTAAGTAATATTTTATGGCAATAATCTGTACTTTTATTGCTCTATATTGTCAAAATAATACTCCATTTAATGATACTACTTATCCTATAAAATTGCAAATTGTATTTAACGCATTAACTCATAAATACCGCAGTATTTTGTTGCATTAACACACCATTTCATTGTATAATTAAAAATATTTTGAAGCGAGGAAAGTAATACCTATGGACATTTACGAATCATTGAACTCTATTTTAGTAACTTTATTCAATGATATAATGAACATTGAAGAAAAGGCTTTAATTACAGATGAATTTTCTGACATCACAGTTACTGATATGCACATAATTGAAGCTATCGGAATTAAAGAGCCACGCACTATGGGAACAATATCCAAGGCCTTAGGCGTGACTATGGGAACTCTTACAGTCGGCATTAACGGACTTGTTAAAAAGGGATATGTAATAAGGACAAGAAGTGAAGAAGACCGCCGTGTCGTATATGCTTCCCTCACACCAAAGGGTAATGCGGCATACACTCACCATATGAGATTTCATCGGGATATGATTAAACATATAACTGACGATTTAAGCGAAGATGAAGCAGCTGTACTTATTAAGACATTTACAAGGCTTGAAGATTATTTTAAAAGCATATCATAGCATTTATAATGTCTATGTAATTATATTAACATATAGCTATGCTGTCTAACAGCGTAACCTATAACACACTGACTGCATAGTAAAATCCCCACAGATATGAACTTCTGTGGGGATTTTTTGAAAGATTATTAATCTTTCCGCCGACCTGGCCGGCATAATTTATATATGAGAGTTTTGGAAAAGTAAGCTTATTTAGTTAATTCAGCTGTCTTATATATAAACGTTACTGAATTATCCTTACCATCTGACTTACCAAGGAATGTGTTGTAATTCTGACCAAGCTTGATTACTTCCTTGATTGTATCTACTGCTGTATCAGCATCATCACCAACAAGACTTGTAATAGCTTTAATACCTGTCTCATTGAATTCTGCCATACCATCTTTAAGTGTTATAGCACCATCATTAAGCTGTGTTACACCATCTGCTAAAGTTACAGAAGATGACTTAAGTGTTGATGTTCCATCAGCAAGCTGTGTAGAACCACTTCTTAAAGCTTCGTTGTTAGAATTAAGTGTGCTGAAACCGCCTGCAATCTGTTCAATACCACCGTTAAGTGTATCATTATTGTCGTTAAGCTGTGCAAGTCCTGCGCTTATCTGTGCTATACCACCATTAAGTGTATCATTGTTATCGCTAAGCTGTGCAAGTCCTGCACTTATCTGTGCTATACCACCATTAAGTGTATCATTGTTACCACTAAGCTGTGCAAGTCCTGCATTAAGCTGTGATGCACCTGCGTTAAGTGTATCGTTATTCTTAACAAGTTCACCAAGTCCGTCTGTTAATGACTGGCTTCCATCTGTAAGCTGCTTTAATGCTGCATTAATAGTTTCATTATTGCTAAGATTGCTAACAACTGCATCTAATGCACTTGAAGCACCTATATTACCAGCAGCCTTAATAAGAAGTCCTAACTGGTTAGCATATACATAATCCTTTGAACCAGCCTGTGATACCTGTGGAGTATATGGCTTACCGCTTGTCACAGCTTCTGTATATGTCTCTGTTATTATATTAGTTGTATAAGCTGTAAGATACTTTACAAAATAAGTCGATATATCTGTTGCTGCCTCACTACTGCTCTTCTTACCCAGATTACTAAGGTCTGTTGCTATAGTTACATCACTAAGGCCTAATGCTGTTCCTAATTTCTGTAAATCAGCTGCCTGCTCCATAACAGTCTTTCCTGTTGAGTCTGCTACAGAATTCATCTTATAAGCTGTTGAATTAGCTGCAAGTTCCTTAACAACATTTCCAATAAGTGCTGTCTTAATGCTCTTTATTCCTTCATTTAATTGTGAAGCTCCTGCCTCTGCACTAGCAACACCATCTGTATAAGCCTTTAAACCTGTCTGTAATGAAACTGCACCTGCTGCCGCACTGGCAACACCGCCTGTATATGTTGAAAGACCACTCTGTAATGTGCCTGAACCTGCATTAAGTGCTCCTACACCATCAGTATAAGTCTTTAAACCTGACTGTAACTGTCCTGCACCTGCACCAAGCTGGTTAGCTCCTGCTGTGTATGCACTGATACCATCCTTAAGCTGTCCTGCACCTGCTGCCAGAGCTGTAGCACCATCTGTATAAGCATAGATACCATCTTTAAGCTGGCTTGCACCATCATTTAACTGGTTCACGCCATCTGTAAGTGCTGGAATACTGTCAGAAAGTGTCTGTGTACCATTCTGGAGAGTAACTGTTCCATCTGTAAGCTGGTCAGCTGCTGACTGAAGCTCATTCATCTTATCTTCAAGCTTAGCAAGTGAGAAATCATCTGTATCTATATCATTAAGTGTGCTTGTTGTAGCAACTGACATAGACATATCAAGCTCGAAATCCTCTACATCTGCTGATATTTCAAAGTATTCTGGAATATCCATATCAAGGCTTTCACCATCAAACTTAAGGTTTAAAGTATCCTTTAAGCCTGGCATAGCCATACCAAGTGCAATGATATTATCGCCAACCTTGCTTACCTTGCCGTTAGTAACTTCTACATTACTGAACTTATCTGTTGGAAGAAGTGTTCCTGTAATCATAGTAAATGGAACATAAGCTGTCTGTGACTTTCCATTAACTGTTATAATCTTCTTCTCATTGTTAGTATAGTCATATCTGATAGTAACCTTACCACTCTTGCCAATCATATCTTCTGGCTTAGTTTCAACACCATTTAACTTGTAAGTAACCTTTATTGAAACAGGAGCAGTCTTATCAGATGTGCTCTGGTTAGTTGTTGTTTCGCCCTTAGAATCAGTAACCTTTTCTGTTACAAGAACGTGATCCTGAGTTCCGTCTGCCTTATCAAATACATATACCATCTCGTCTCTTGTATTTGTCTTTAATGTACTTGTATTTGATATTGAAAGCTCGTTCTTAATAGCATTTGTTATAATATTCTCTGTATTAGAAGCAGCCTCACTGCTTATTGCAACCTCACTGCCTGTCTGATTATATGCTGTGCTAGTGCCACAGCCTGTAAGTGTTGAAGCAATAAGAACAACACTTAATAATACTGAACTATATTTAAATAAAGTCTTCTTAACCATAACTATTCCTCCATTTTCTTACTTCCTGATATATTCTTATATCTGTTACGGCATATACACCTTTGACCCGTTCATACATCTTTCTGATTACATATCCTGATTCTTCTTAGGCTTAAATCCTATACTTGTATTGATAATGAGCTTATCACATAATACAAACAATGATGGAAGTATGAAGATAACTACGAACATACTTATAATTGCACCACGCGCCATAAGTGTACAAAGCGAACCAATCATATCAACTGAAGCTATACATCCAACACCAAATGTTGCGGCAAAGAAACCAAGCGCACTAACAATAATTGATGGTATTGATGTTGAAAGAGCTATCTGGATTGCTTCCTTCTTAGCGTATCCCTGGCTTCTTTCCTTCTTATATCTTGTTGTCATAAGAATAGCATAATCGACTGTTGCACCAAGCTGGATAGTACCGATAACTACTGATGCAATAAATGGTATCTGTGTATGCGTAAAATATGGAATACCCATATTAACAAAGATAGCAAATTCGATTGCTGAAACAAGTATAATTGGAAGCGATATTGATTTAAGTACGAACAGGATAATAACAAATATAGCTACTATTGATACCGCACTGACTGTCTTAAAGTCCTTATCTGTTATAGTGATAAGATCCTTGGTACAAGGAGCTTCACCAACTACCATTGCCTTAGAATCGTAAGACTTTACAATATCATTCACCTTACTAATCTGATTGTTAATTTCATCTGATGCTATTTTGTAATCTGTAGCAATCATCATTATCTGATAATCTTCACCCTTAAGCTCTGATACTGTCTTAGCCGGTAAGAATTCCTGTGGAATACCAGACTTAAGTGCTGTGTCAAGTCCGAGTGCGAACTGTACACCGTCTACATCACCTAACTTATCAAGCATTTCGTTAGCTGTATCTGTAGACATACTAGAGTCAGCAAGTATCATATAGATTGAATTCATATCAAAGTTTTCTTCCAGCTTCTTATTAGCCTGTGAGCAGGCAAGGTCATCTGGAAGTGTATCAGACAAATCATAATATACTGATGTATGATTCTGTCCATATATAGCAGGTCCTAATAATACAACAAAGACAATTACAAATATCCATGAGTGGTTTACTATAAATGTAGCAAGCTTATCGAAGTTTGGCATAATCTCACGATGCATTGTCTTCTCTAATGCCCTGTCAAATGTAAGTATCAATGATGGAAGGATTGTTACACAACCGATAACACCGAATACAACACCCTTTGCCATAACGATACCAAGGTCAAGACCAAGTGTGAAGCTCATAAAGCAAAGTGCAATGAAACCTGCAACTGTTGTTATAGAAGAACCAACTACGGATGTAAGTGTATTACTAATGGCAACTGCCATCGCTTCCTTGTGGTCATCCGGATATATTTCCTTCATTTCCTTGTAGCTGTGCCATAAGAAGATTGAATAATCCAGTGTAACACCTAACTGAAGTACAGCCGCAAGAGCTTTAGTTATATATGAAACCTCACCTAATAAAATGTTAGAACCCAGGTTGTATACAATTGCCATTCCTATACTTATCATAAAGAATACTGGTACAAGAAATGAATCCATAAATATAGCAAGCACGATACATACAAGAACTACTGCTATAAGTACATAAAGTGGTGTCTCTTTCTCCGAAAGATTCTTAGTATCCGTAACTACTGCTGACATACCACTTATAAAGGCCTGACCCTCTGTCTGCTCTCTTATCTGTATGATAGCATTCATAGTATCATCACTTGAAGTTGTATTATCGAAGAATATTGCAAATAAAGTTGTATCTGTGCTGTCATTCTCGAAATACTTTCTGAATTTTGATGGAACAATCTCAGATGGAACATCTTCACCAACTATTCCTGTGTAAGAAATAACCTGTGCAACGTGGTCTACATTCTCTACCTTCTTAATAAGTCTGTCAGTAGACTTCGTATCCATATTCTGGACAACGACCATCGCGTATGCACCCTTATTGAAGTCATCCATAAGAATGTCCTGACCCTGCATAGTCTCTATCTCATTCGGAAGATAATACAGAATATCGTAATTAACTCTTGTATTAAAGTATCCGATTGCAGATGGAATAAGAAGCAGGAAACTCAGAATAAGAATTGGAATTCTGAGTTTAACAATTACTTTTCCAAACTTTTCCATAACTCGCCTCATTTCTACGTCTGCGACGTAATTTTACTTTGATTGGACTGATAACCTCTCAATAATTAATAACTCTCTTAATTAATTACATTTATTATCAATTCAATACATATGACCGTGATCTCTCAAATATGACTTTTGGTCATTTTCTTTGCAAGTGTTATTCTAGCACAAAATGACCGATAGTCAATACTCAAAATGACTAAAAGTCATTTTTTTATAGATTTTTTATTTTCAACATGGTAGAATATTAATTGACAGAACAACTAATATTATGCCTGCATTAGATTGGAGATTTTATGGGAAAACTTGAGAACAACAAACAACAGAAAAGGACTTCCCTCTTAGATACAGCTTTTAAGCTCTTTACAACGCAGGGTGTTTCCAAGACATCAATTGCCGAGATTTCACAGAAAGCTGGAATTGCCAAGGGAACTTTTTATCTGTATTTCAAAGATAAATATGATATAAGAAATAAGCTCGTTTCTCACGAGGCAAGCAAGCTCTTTAAAAATGCAGTGAGTGCATTAGAGCTTCATATAAAAGAACAGCAGATTAATGACCATTCGTTTACAATTACATTTACTGAGGAGATTATATTTATTGCTGACCACATAATTAATGTGCTTAACACCAACCAGACACTTCTTACATTTATATCAAAGAACCTGTCGTGGGGAATATTTAAAGAGGCTCTTACAACCAATGTCGCTGATGACGACATTAATTTTAAAGATATCTACTATGAAATGCTTGAAGACTCTGGTCTTAACCTCAACGAGCCCGAGATTATGCTGTTTATGATTGTCGAGCTTATAAGCTCAACATGCTACAGCTCAATCCTTTACAAAGAACCAGCTGATATTGACAGGCTCAAGCCTTACCTTTATAAGGCCATTAAGGCAATTATCAATGAACATACAATAGAAGATTAGAAGATAAGAAATCCCCTTCCTTACCAGAAATATTATCTGACAAAGAAGGGGATTTGTACCACTCCACCTATAATTTTAAAATTTACTCTTAAATTTATTTTAGCTAAGACTCTCTTTTAATCACTCTTTTATATAAGTTTTTAACATTTGTGTAACATTTTTTCTTTTAAGAACTAATTTCCCAGAAGCTTATTATATATATCCCTCTTAGATACGCCCCTGTCCCTGGCTGCTGCCTTCATAGCCTCTTTTTTATCAAGTCCCTGTGCTATATACATATCAACGTGTTCCTGCTCAGACATAGTAAGCCACTGTGCCTGTGCTTCCTCTTTAAGCTCATTTCTGTCTTTTCCAGCAATTACAAGAACATACTCGCCCCTTGGCTGGTTATTCTCATAATAACTGCACGCCTCTGCAAGCGTTGTAACCATACTATTCTCATAGCGTTTGGTAAGTTCCTTGCATATAGTAACTGCCCTGCTTCCTCCTAACACCTCAGAAAGCTCTTTAAGTGTCTTTAAAAGCCTGTGTGGAGCTTCGTATATAATCATTGTTCTTGTTTCATCTTCAAGCTCTTTTAATATGTCTTTACGCTCATTCTTGTCCGCCGGAAGAAATGCTTCAAATGCAAAACGTCTTGTTGCCTGTCCCGACATTGTAAGTGCCGTTATACACGCTGCCGCACCAGGAACTGATGATACCTTAATTCCTGATGCAAGTGCCTGCCTTACAAGCTCCTCTCCCGGGTCAGATATTCCAGGTGTTCCAGCATCAGTTATTACAGCGACTGACATTCCTTTAAGCATCTTCTCAACAAGCACCTTTGCCTTATCATACTTGTTATATTCATGATAGCTTGTCATCGGCGTATTAATCTCAAAATGATTAAGCAGCTTTATGCTGTTTCTCGTATCCTCCGCCGCAATAATATCAACTTCCTTTAATATCCTTAACACCCTGAACGTAATATCCTCAAGATTACCAATCGGAGTTGCACACAAATATAACTGCCCAACTCCGCTATTATTATGAGAGCCATTAAATTCTTCAAGTGCCTGCACACTATCATAATCAATATCTGTAATATTATCTTCCATACTGCTCCTCTCTTAAATTCATACTAATTGTACATTTTTAAAAGTTCTTCCGTGTAACTTCCATCGCTATTGTATACAATAAGTGGTTCTTCCACTATAAGCTGTGAACGTCCGCCCTTTACCGCCTCTATAAGTACCATATTAGCTGGCTTATCTATATGCGGATACACAAGCCTTATACGCTTTGGCTCAAGGTGGTTATTCTTCATAGAAGTAAATATATCTACAAGTCTTGATGGTCTGTGAACCATATACATATGTCCCTTAACCTTAAGGCACTTTGAAGCTTCCCTTACAACGTCCTCAAGACTGCATAGAAGCTCGTGTCTTGCGATTGCCTTGGCACTCTCAGGATTAACAATTCCGTGATTTTCATTCATATATGGTGGATTGCTTGTAACCACATTAAAAGAAGCCCCACCTAAAATATGTGAAGCTTCTTTAATATCACCTTTTACAATATTAACCTTGTCTGACAGACTATTAAGTTCAACATTTCTGACAGCAAGGTCATAACTGATATCCTGAATTTCCAAGCCTGTATACATACTGCCTGGATTTTTCGCCTGCATAAGAATTGGTATTACACCATTTCCAGTACCCATATCAAGCACCTTCTGGTTCTTTCCGGCCTTCGCAAATGTAGACAACAACACAGCATCCATTCCAAAACAGAACACATCTGTATTCTGGATTAGTCTGAGATTATCCCTGCATAAGTCATCAATTCTCTCATTGGCATTAATACCTGCATTAATCTTAGCATCAGTCATCATTAATATGGGCTTTTCCTTCCTTTTTCTCAAGCTCTTCGAGTTCTTTTAACTCTTTATCATCTATATTCATTCTGTCGTTTCTTCTCTTAGGCTTAAATCTAAGCTCAGCAACAGGATACTCTCTTATCTCTTTCTCATCTCCATCAAGTGTGACAATTACCTTAACAAGCTGTCTTAACACATTAACGCTTGATACCTCACCCTTTAACTTCTCAGGTGTAGTAACATAATCTCCCACATTAGGAAGGTTGCTGTTAAGCTCCTCGTAAGTTTCCTGCTCATTCTTAAGACAGCACATAAGTCTTCCACACACACCCGATATCTTTGATGGATTAAGCGATAAATTCTGTTCCTTTGCCATCTTAATTGACACTGGTATGAACTCTGGCATATATGTTGCACAGCACAATGGTCTTCCACAAGAACCAATTCCGCCTAATATCTTAGTTTCATCTCTTACACCAATCTGACGAAGTTCAATTCTTGTCTTAAATACTGCTGCCAGATCCTTTACAAGCTCTCTGAAATCAATTCTTCCATCCGCTGTAAAGTAGAACAATACTTTATTATTGTCAAATGTATACTCAACCTTTATAAGCTTCATTTCAAGATTATGCTTCTTAATCTTCTCAAGACATATCTTATACGCTTCTTTTTCCTTTTCCCTGTTCTTAGCTTCCCTTTCATCATCATCAGGTGTCGATATTCTGATAATAGCCTTAAGCGGCTGTACAACTGCTGAATCCTCAACCTCTCTTTCACCAAGAACAACGTGGCCATACTCAATTCCTCTTGCTGTTTCAACAATAACGTGCTGACCAACCTCAACATTATACTGTCCCGGTGCAAAGAAATATATTTTGCCCACCTGCCTGAATCTAACACCAACAACTTTAGTCATCTATTTTTAATCTCCAATCCTGCCAAATATTAATTCCTAACATCAGCCAATTATTCACTAACTGCCTACATATCCTCTTTCATAGCCATAATAAGAAGTTCTATGCATAAGTCAAAATTAACATTGGCCTTAAGTCTTACCTTTACTTTATCTATAGAATTAAGTATATCCTGAATTCCTTCGTATGACATAACCTCAGCCTGCGATTTGATAAGCGAAATCTCATCACTAAATATTAGATAATTCGTATCATTGGTACTCTTAAACATAAGCACGTCCCTGAACCACATAGCCATAAGATCAAGATAATCGTCTATTGTAAGCTTGTAATTAGTCACATCTTTAACAACTGCCATTATGTCTGCCGCCGTCATATCCTTCACATTCTTGATAACGTGCATAACATCATTCTTTAAATGTGCGAATTCCGTACTTTCTATAATAGTCTTAGCACGTCCAATCTTACCCTGTGCAAAATCAGCCGCAAACTTACGTTCATATTCTGACACGTCATAGTTATCCTTAAGATAATCCATAACTACGCTTTCCTTTAATGGCTTTAAATCAAGAAGCACACATCTTGATATAATAGTCTGTAAGAAAATGTCTGCGTTAGTCGTAAGAAATATAACAATACCATACGCTGGTGGCTCTTCTATAGTCTTAAGAAGTGCATTCTGTGCCTGCACTGTAAGCTTCTCAGCCTCATCTATAATGTATATCTTATAACGGCTTGAGTATGGTTTAATAAGCATATCTGATATTATCTGATCTCTTACATCATCTACACCTATACTTGCAGGCTTCTCGTGTCGTACCCATATTATATCAGGCTGATTGCCTGACTCTGTCTGTATACAGGAATGACATTTATTACAAGGCTTATTATCGCCTTCTGCCTCACACTGTAATGCTTTTGCAAATATCTTGGCAATCATCTTCTTTCCAGCACCAAGCCCTCCATTGATAATGTAAGCGTGTGATACCTTATCTAATTTAATTGCGTTCTGTAAATGCTCTTTAATTGTATCGTATCCATAAATATCTGAAAATGTGCTCATTATATACTCCAATCTTATGCTGATATATCAAGCAATAAACCCCTGATATCATCAATTCTTCCTACAATCTCAAGATGATTTTTCTCTTCTTTAACAAGTTCTCCTGCCAGCTCATCAAGATTCTTATCCACAAGTTTAACAATACCATATACTCTGTGTCTGCCTCGTCTATCAAGAAAGTTCTCTCTTGAGAACTTATGGGAACGGTTAACAACCTCATTAAGAAACCCCTTAACAAGCTCCCTGTACTTTCGCATATCCTTAATATCCATATGCTTTGCAATCTTCTCACCCTGCTCAGTAATCTGTTCCATCATACTGCCAAGCTTTTCCTGAAGATCCTTTTCTTCTATATTACTAATAAGAGTAAACTTAAAACTACTGTCCGTACTCTCTGTATTCTTCACCTGCTGAACTGAAGATGATGTCTGTATATCATTAATCTTTATATCCATAACTTTACTCTCTTTCGTGTCCACCATCATGTAATTGTATCATATAAATATCATTAATACAATTCAAGCCAACTCACTCTTACTGCATTTATAAAAGCTGCTGTTTAATTGCCTCTTTGATGTCCCTTATACAATCCTCTATTGTTCCATCGTTGCTAAATCTCTGATTAATTCCGGCTTCCTTAATCTTTTCCTCCGAGAAATCTTTACTGTCTGCAAGAAAACGCCTGCACATTTCCTCATACTGTGGTACTTCCTGCTTCTGTTCCCTGTTGATAGCTCTCATAAGCCTTATTCCATCATCGACTTCTATATATATCGGTAATATTGCATCTTTTCCAAAGTATGCACAAAATTTATTGTAAGCCTCAATAGTACCTATAACAATGTACTTGTCACCGCTTCCAAGCCTGATCTGCCCATCATCAACTGTAAAATACTTCCACTCTCCATACACTGTGTTATATATCCGCATCTCTATTACTTTATCCGCCGCTTCAAGCTCCAATGCCTTCTCATTATCTACATAATAATACTCTACACCTTCTTTTTCTCCAGCTCTCATAGGTCTTGTTGTATACATAATAACAGTCTTAAGATTTAGCTCCTTATCACCAACTAAAGCCTTAAATATATTATCTTTACCACTTGAACTTTTTCCCATTAAAAATGCTATCTCAGGCATAACAAAGCTCCTTCTTTTACACCTACAACCTCCAGACCTGCCTCACCGGCCGCCTCAAGTATTGCAATAATCTTTCGTGTAATAACCTCTCCCGGACACAATATCGGTATTCCCGGTGGATATACATACACTGACTCTCCACTTATCTTACCATATATCTTCTCATTATTCATCTGAATTTCATCACAACCTGATAAATCACGCCTGTTAAATGCTTGTGCAATTGTCAAAGCCTGCTCATCCCTGAAATCAGCAACATTTATCTTATTAGCATTATCCTCATCATTAATTAAAATCTCATCTTTACTTCTATTATTATATTTACTCCTACTCTCATCTATTTCTTCGTCTATCTCCTTTAATGCCGCAAGAACTCTATTATCTAATTCTTCGTCTATCTCTTTTAATGCCGCAAGAAATCTATCATAATACTCCTGCGAGTCAAATATTGATGTCATCGCTATTACATATTTTATAGATGACATTTCAAGCTGGATTTTATATTTATAAAATAGAGTGTCATATAACCATTTTGCATCTTTATATCCTAATACAAGCTTTGATATGTCGTCTGTATTTATTAACCTGATGTGCTTTAATTCTGACAATCCATTTCTTAAAATAGTGAGCTTATCAACATATTCAGCAAATAATTTATCACCGTCATTCTTAACAATGCTTAAGCTTCTTGCTATGGAAGACATTAATATATACGATGGGCTTGTCGACTGGTATATATTCCAATACCTTCTTATGCGTTCTACATCAACTATTCCATAATTAATATGCATAATCGCTGTCTGTGTAAGTGATGGAAGGGTCTTATGCACACTGTTAATTACTACATCAGCCCCACTCTTAACTGCTGACTGAGGAAAGCTTTCTGAGAAATTAAAATGTGCACCATGAGCCTCATCAACAATCAATGGAATATTATATTGATGAAGATACTCTGCTATTGATTTAATATCAGATACATTTCCCTCATAAGTTGGTGATGTAAGTATCACGGCTTTAATATCATTTCTGTCATGGTCTGAGCTGTATTTATCCACAATGAACTTAATTTCTTTTAATGTTATCCCCTTATAATACCCATATTCCTCATCATATTCTGGATAAATATACACAGGATTCAGTTCATTGAGGATAACTGCATTATAAACTGATATATGACAGTTTCTTGCCATTATAACAACATCATTTTTATGGGTAACTCCGCATATTGCCGACATATTACCTACAGTGCTTCCATTTACCAGATACCAGCTCTCATCAGCTCCATAAAGCTCCGCCGCCTCATCAAACGCATCTTTAATAATAGTTTCGGCATTGTGCATATTATCAAAACCATTAATCTCCGTTATATCTTTCTCATATGGATTTCCCATATCACCCATATATAACTCAATTAATTCTTTATTTCTCTTAGCCCCCGGCATATGCATAGGTACTATATTTTCATCTTTATATTTATCTAACTTAGACAATATATCATTATATTTAACATTCGGTTTAATGCCTGAATTTTTATTTGTAGTTCCTGCATTGCCATTCAATAATATATCATCATATTTAATATCCTTATTTGTAGTTCCTGTTTTATCCGATTTTCCCGTTTTATCTAAATTCATCTTTATACTCTTATCTTCATTCCAATTCATTGTTACACTCTCATCTTTTATTTACTGTTATTTATTATTGGGATACAAAAAAACCATAGATACTACATAACGTAATACCTATGGTATAAATAAGTGCCTAGAACCGGAATCGAACCAGTGACACGAGGATTTTCAGTCCTCTGCTCTACCGACTGAGCTATCTAGGCAAAGTAGCGGGGACAGGATTTGAACCTGTGACCTTCGGGTTATGAGCCCGACGAGCTTCCGAGCTGCTCTACCCCGCGTCATCTATAACTATTG